>Ga0228711_1002251_pt1 | contig 29476 bp, 8 predicted proteins | sample MedpolnodulmetaG_2_FD_177996 | JGI IMG/M metagenome (GOLD analysis project Ga0228711, IMG submission 177996) | Root nodule microbial communities from Medicago polymorpha collected in Santa Monica, California, United States - brown nodules | ecosystem: Host-associated > Plants > Roots > Nodule... | reverse complement strand
GTGCCACGGGGGATGAACGGGCGTTCAGTGCCACGGGGGGATGAACGAATACTCAGTGCCACGGGGGGATGAGCGTATGCTTTGAAGTCTTTGCAATATTTTCTTGGTATTGATTTTGTTGGCGCAATTGAGAAGGCGAGTAATCATTTTGTAGAATGGCGAAGATAGTCACTTTGTAGAATGGCGAAGATAATTACTTTGTAGAATGGCGAAGATAATTACTTTGTAGAATGGCGAAGATAACCACTCTGTAGAATGGCGAAGATAATTACTTTGTAGAATGGTGAAGATAACTACTTTGTACAATGGCGAAGATAATTTAGAAAATAGGGTGCCTCGTTAAAAAATCTGCAAAACAAATCTCAAAGGTCGAAAACAGTTAGAATAACTCGTTGTTTCATCATTAAGCCTTTAGTGGTGGGATCGTTGCTTCTACATTTCATTATGGCGTGCTGTTTGATGAGTTCTTCCTTTTGCTTAAACCCACCTTTGGCAGGCTTGTTTGCCTCCCAAATTTATTTATCTGAAATATGGTGTTACTTCCAAAATAGAAGAGTCTTAATCATATTCAATATTACTCAATAAGAACTAATTACTCGTTGTCTTCTTTTATTAACTCGCCCATATTTTCTATTCCTCTTTCTATTCATTTCCCTCTCCTACTAGATTTCAAATAATTTTCTTCTTAACCGTCTTTTTGATCATTTTGAACGAACTCGTCTACTTTACTTTCTCTTAACTTGAAGCTTACTCACCCGATATCTTATTTTTCTAAATCTGAAGTAACTCGTCCACTTCATCCTTTTTCTTTTATACTTCTTCTCTTAAATTTGAATTAACTCGCTCCTATTTTAACTTTTACTCACTCTCCTTCTCCTATTTAAATTGAAACTAATTTTCTTATTCAGTTCTATCCCCTTACTACTTTCTCGCGTAAACTTGGGACTAACTCTTAGTTTAATCCTTTTTCTCTTTCCGCTAACTCGCCCAATATGTATATTCCCCTAACTTGAAATAACTCTTCCACCTTTGTCTAAATTAGAACCAACTGCTCTTCTTGTTTTCTACTACTTTTCATGCTCCTGTTAAAAAAGAAACTACTCGCCCATTTAATAGGGATTTAGTGAGAAAGGTACTCATGCCGCCATTAAGAGTAGGTTACTGGTCATGATTTGTAAAGTCAACCGAAAAAGCATTGAGAGGCATAATTCCAAAACATGCCACAAAACTTAAAATTTAAAACACAAGTTTTAAGATCCTCAATTATATATAAATGATATGAAGTACAAACATCAAGTCTGCTTGTCGTCTGTTGCAGATCATAGCGTTCCAATGAGAATTTCCTACTGAGCATAACATTCAAATGCATATACTTCACTTGAAAGGTCTCGGCCATGTATAAAATTGCATGAAACTATCAGCTGTCAAAAGACTCTCATATCATGGAGGTACTATCAAGCTATTGTACTGAAGACCATTAATTAGATCATTTATAATTTATGAAAACCTTCTTTAGTTAGTGTGCTACAGGCCAAAGGCTATCATTTCAAAATATCCACTATAGTATAGCTAGATAGATTTTGCATATTTTACTATCTTTTGAGTCCATATTTTAATTATTCCTTTTCTTTCATGGAGCTAAATCTGTTATTCAATTTTACCTCTTTAATGCGGATCCATCTTTTCGTTATCCTAATCCTTGCGCCATTAATCCAAGATTTAAGTTTTTACTAGGCAGTTTGTTCAGTTCGCAAAGTAAATGGTACATGAAATGGGTTTCCAAGAAAGAGAGATGGGTCACTTGGACCTCTTAAATACCAAGACTTTCCTCGCCAGAATCCCTCATATGTGACCTTTTAACAATACTGCATTTTACTTCTACCACAGGGTACCTAGAGTAGTCTTTCTCCTATTAACTTAGTGTTTTATTCATCATTCTTTCTTTATTTTCTTCAAATCAAACAGTATATTTTCTCAGAATATATAGGGCAATAGATTTTCTTCAAATCACAAAGTGAAAATATATTGTCTCAAAATATATTGAGCACAAAATTTTAGTGTAGATATATTGTCTCAAAATATGTTGAGCAAATTTTTGCTCAATTTTATTTTGAAACAGTAAAAAGTAATTTGTCAAACGTTGAAACACATATAGATTAAGTTCAATATAATTAAAAGATGATAGTTTCTGGCAGGGTCCTATTGCTATCACAAAAGAAAACAACGCCCTAAAATAATGAAATCACATGACATCGAAATACAGAACAACAAACATTGTCTATAAAAGTTTGAAACAATTAAACTAACTAAAACATGACGGTTGTACGATAACCATGATTTTAGAAGGATAAAACCTGGTTTAGTTGTCGGGATTGTGAGAATATTAATCACGAAAATTGAAGACATGCTGCACTCCATTTGATTTCCTGCTTATGCGCCAATCCTCATATGGGGTTGTTGAGAGAAACAACAACAAACTCTTCTTTGTTTGCTTATCTCTGATCACTTAATTTCGTCATATTATTGTGTAGTTCGTTGTTGGCGTTTCTTTCTTGAAGTTTCATCACCTCGTCGGCATCGTGGTCGGAAGATTCAGTCGTCATAGCGGTTAAGAGATTGGGCGGCATCGTGACGGAAGATTCGGTCATCATGGCGGCTAAGAGATTGGTGAAGTTTATGGTTCCTAAATTACGAAAGATGTGATTTAGGGTTTTGTGGTTGATGGATGTTTCCAAATCGCGGTTGTTGGTTACGATTAAGAGTTAATGGTTGAGGATTTCCAAATCGCGATTTACGATTCAGAAACGTGGTCTAGGTTAGTTTTACCTTTTCCCACAGACGGCGTCAACTGTACTTGCAAAAAGTACAATGATGATATTAGGGTTTCTATTGTATTGGTCATGCCTTGAGAAAGCTCTCAAGGGTTGTATTTATAGCCCTTTATGGGCCGGATTTTTGGTTACTTAGGCAGCAAGTAACAGGGATATTTAGGTAATTTAGGCGGCTTCTAGAGGCTTCTAGAAGCAGCCCAAGGCGGTGTCTTTGGATGGGACGCGCTTTGGGCCTTAAAGCCCATTCGAATGGTGTTTTAAGCTTTATGAAGGGCGATGAGGCCTTCTGCATGGTCTAAGAGTCCTTTAGAGGATCTCTTAGGCTCATAGGAATATTATGACGGTCCAGAGATTATCTCGAATAAAAGAAAAAAGGCTGATAAATAGTTAGGATCTTTAATGTAATTTTGCCTTATAAAAAAATATAACATTAATGTTCCATTGCTGTTGTGAAACTCTTCAAAATATTCAAACAAATTCAACCTTTTGTTTCTCAATTTTCGCAAAACAATGATAGGAGACTTCTATGTTAAAAGCAAAGCAGCCCAAAAAATTAGCATTATAATTGTGAAAAATACCACCACAAGCGGAAGAACCTGCAGGGGAACATTTAGCATCCTCGTACTCCCTCCGGTTCTTATTATAAGAAACTGTTGACTATTTAGGTTTGTTGTATAAGTGATGTATCTAGTCTATATTTTAAACAAGATACATTAATTATTCTATGAACCTAAAAACTAAATTGTTTCTTATAATAAGGACCAGAGGGAGTATAATTTAAGATAGAGAGATTGTATTCAATGGTTTTCTGGCACACACAATTATTAAATGTAGAGTGACTTGTGAATTTAAAATCATACTCCTCGGTAATTTATTATAAGTCGTTTTAATAGTTTTGCACATATTAATTTTATAAAATCATCCCTTATTAATTACATGGAAAAATAAATTAAAAAAATTGAAATGGTGTGATAGGAAAAAAATCATTAATGATGCATTGATATTGTGTAATGACTTATAATAAAACACAAATATTTTTTCAATGTGACTTATAATACATACGAGGATGCTAAATGTTCCTATGCAGGTTCTTCCGCTTGTGGTGGTATTTTTCACAATTATAATGCTAATTTTTTAGGCTGCTTTGCTTTTAACATAGAAGTCTCCTATCATTGTTTTGCGAAAATTGAGAAACAAATGGTTGAATTTTTTGACTATTTTGAAGAGATCTCAGTTTATGTTTTCTCATGTTTCTTGTGAAGGTAGGCATTGTGTTGACAAGGTTGCTAATTTTGGTTTTCATATTAATGGGATGGAATGGTAGGAGTCCAATCCTGCTAAGAGGAATGCTAGCAACACTCATTTTTCAACACTCTCTCTAACACTCATTCATTTATTGGATGCAATCAATGTATGTCCCATCACTTTGTGGAGGTTCAATTTTCAAAGTGTAAACCTTCAATAATTTAAACCAATAAGAGAGTGAGTATTAGAGAAAGTGTTCAAAAGAGAGTGTTGCTAACATTACTCATTATGCTAATATCCGTGAGACCTTTGGCATGGATATGCTCAACTTTCATGAGTTAAGATTATGCTAGTCATATTTTTTTTTGTTGCTTCTGTTGTATTGCAATGCACTTTTTTTTTCACCATAGTCTTATCTTAAAGGATTTTGGTCTATTCTTCCCGAGCTCTTGTTACATTTACTTTTAATTTTATTTGGTTGTTTTCAGCTGCAAACCTACTTCGTATCTCAAGGTTGTAATGCAATGTGATATTTTCGCACTCTTGGTTTTGCATTAAAAATATTATAAGCCTATTAAATCTCTAACAAATTCAAGGCACACCCCCTTCAACCGAGGTCATACCAAAATGACGTGCCTGCATGATTATCCACCCCATCTCTTATAGTAAAATCTTCCGCCACACTGAAGTCCTATGAACCCTCTTATTTGTCCTCGCTGTGGTCCAAATTTATGAGATAACACTTTTGAACCACAAACCATCAGACACCCAACCCGTATCAGCCTGGTCACACACAACATCAACGTTGTTACTCACATCCTTCACGCCCCGCTCCCCATTCCCCCAAGACAAATTAGCGAATTTATGCCTTCTGTTTAAGTTGAACCCGTGACCTATGTGTTAAGTACCACAAGAATGAGTTGAACCCTAGAAATTATGGGTATACCTAGAAAAGTTCAATAATTCATGAACAGTTGGACTCTTTTACACCCGAAGACCCAATTGCTTTTGACTGTTGCTGTTCTGACATTCAATATGTCTTAGAAATACAAGTAAATAACTAAAAAAACTCATTGGCAGTTAACTGCTGCTGGTTTTATAGTTATAAAGTCAGCGGTAGGTTGTGTTTTTAGAAAGTTTATGATGTTAAAACAACAATTGTCATTGTTTTTTGCTTTTTTTTTTTGTTTTTGAAAAGGACCCAATTGATAAACAACGATAGATAATGGATATGGATGTATCAAGGAAATAACCGTTGTTGTCTTCTTGTGGAGAATTGGGAGGATAGTGTGTGTTTGTTGACTCTTTTCCGAATAAAAACAACTTTTCAAGTTTCAACCATTGATAAAAGAAAAACCTTATATTCTTGTCTTTTAAATTAAATTAATTAATGACAAAAAGAGAGAGAGAAACAACTGGCCATTAATAAAACCGAAAAACCTTAAATTCTTGTCTTTTTTTATTATTATTTCGTTTTTTAAAATGTTTTGTCTTTGTATGAGTGCGCCTGCGTGCATCATTACATTCCTAGTTAAGAATGTTTCAACAATAACATCGTTTCTAGGGTTCTACCCTTTGACTTAAGGTACCTCCTTGACCCTCCTTTTTTTTCTTCATCTTCTTTTCAATTTTTATTTGCTATCTTGATTACGTTCTTAATTTTTGAATGCATTGTTTTTGAGCTATTTGTTTAAGCTTTTCATTATTAAAAATTGAATCTTTGGCATGATTGTGAAATGGGTTTTGTTTTTGAGTAATTGGCTCAAGCTTTTCATTATTAAAAATCATATCTTTAGCATGATTATGAGATGGGTTTTGTTTTAATTGTTGATTGAAATTGATTTAATTAGATGGGTCGTGCTATTCAAAGAGAAAAAGAAAAAGAGGTTGAATTTGATATTGAAAGTGGTGAAAACACAAGCGAAGAGGATACAAGCAATGATGAGAGAGATTCAAATTCAAAGAATGGTTTTCCTTGGTCATGGAATGGGGTTATGAATTTAGATGGATCAGAAAAGGGTAAAAATGGAATTGAAGCATCATGTAGCTGTTCTTCAAATTCTTGTGATGTTTTTGGTGTAGATGAATGTAATTTAGAATTGTTGGTGGATAAAGGTTTAGAAAATGTTAATGGAAATCATGGAAAACAGAAGATTAAGTTTACAAACCCAAGAAAGCCTCAAAAGCCACCTCTGCCTCCTAGAGGTCCATCTTTGGATGCCGGTGATCACAAGTTTGTGAAGGAATTAGCTGAGCTTGCGTTGAGGAAGCGTGCGAGGATTAAGAAAATGAATGCAGTTAAAAAGATGAAAGCAAGCAAGTCGCCATCGTCTTCGACATATACAAATCTTTCTGCTATGGTCATCACTATTTTTTTCTTCCTCGTCATCATATTTCACGGTAAATTACATGTTCCTTTGCTGGGTCTATGTTCCATATGCAATGCTCATTTGGTTTCGATTATATTTTAGATTATTTACTTTCAAGCATCTCTCTAGTTACACATATGCTTACATCTCAAATTGGTGCTGTGCCATATATGTAATCTTTCCTATTTGATCAGAACAGCTAAATAATCTCTATAAATTCTAAATTGTCAATTTTTTTAAAAAATAAACTAGAGCTGCCTGCATCAGTACGTTGGCTTGGTTCATATGCATTTCACTTGTGGCTCTTCTAACATTTGGTTTAATGCATGCATTTGTCACCTGAGTCTTGTGTTCTTTATCATATTTAATTCTTGTGTTAAGTTGCAAGGTGTCCTAGAATTCAATTGTATTTGTAATTAGTTGCTTCAGTTCTGCTACATCCAAAATATGATCAGTTTTTCTGACTACCACAACCAATATCTATCTTAATTGAGACAAAACATTTTCAAATTATGTGTACTGTGTAAAGAGCAGTCAGACCGGCGATGTTGTATGGTACGGAGTGTTGTTAAGAGCCGGCACGAGAATCAAGTAAGTGTAGCGGATATGAGGATTTGCGTTGGATAGTGGTAAGACTAGACGGGGTAGGATTAGGCTTAGATGGTTTGGGCATGTAGAGAGAAGACCCTTAGATGCCGTCGTAAGAAGAGTAAGATCAGATGGAGGAGAGTCAGGTCAAAAGAGGCAAGGGAAGACCTAGGAAAACTATATAAGATAAACCATTAAAAAGGATTTAGAGGTCAACGAGTTGGATCCAAATATGGTTTATGATAAAACACTATGGCGTAATTTGATCCATGTAGCCTACTCCACTTAGTGGGATAAGGCTTGGTTGTTGTTGTTGTTGTGTAACCTAGTCATCACTTGGATCATATATGGGATATCACTTGGGGTTTGAATTACTTCTATTGATGTCCTATAACTTTTTACTTTTTCAACTCTTAGTCATTGTAACAATAACAAGCTCTATTTTGAAATCAAATCTGCATAGGATTCATACAAAGATGACACAACTTATGATTGTTATTTTGTTTAATGTATGTATTTTGCAAAGAAGTCTCATATCTGATTCAATATATTCATTTCATGCTCACATTCGTCAATCTGCGAAGGATTTTATATTAGTTGTTTTAGAGGTATGAGCGTGTACCCTGATACTGAATAATTATTTCACATTATACAGTGTGGATTTTGTGGTAACAAATGTACATTATGTCATAAGGAAACTACTATGTCCAAACATAAATTACATTATTTCCACTTCTGTAATTGCGAATTTGATTTTCGTACCTTCTTCAATCTTGATTGAACATCTTGAGACATCAGAAACTTACTATAGGGCCAAGGACTTGTCAATATTCTTTCAATGTGTTAGAAAATGACCCATTCCTTTATAAATTTCCATTGTGGTTACTGCCTTTCTGCTTTGAAAGGGCCTAAAGTTATGGCATAAAGAACACTAATCTATGGTCGTACTGCTTTGTTGAAGTGCAACTATAAGGATAAACTATGTAGCACCTACATTTTTGGTTGAAGGTGTGCCTAACACGTGTCAGTGTCTGACACTGACTCATGTTACATTCAATCACTTTTGTTTTTTCAAATTATTATCGGTGTTAGTGTCGTGTCGTCGTGTCAGGTGTCCATGTCTGTGTTTCATAGAGGATAATTGGACGTCTAAGATCAGCATTGTTAAATAGTTTCCTATCAAACTCATCTAACATTGCTCTCACAAAAGCATCTTGCTTTTAGCAAGAAATTTTCAGTTCATTCAAACTCAATTGGTATTTGTCTTCTAATAAGCATCAAACTCTAAAGTTATAGATGCATCTCTTTTCAAAGTTTTTTCTTAATGAAATAATGATTTAGCTAAGACTTTGCTTTCAGGAATCAAATCTGTCAGTAGTGCGTCTGTTGGGTTAACAGCTTCCCCTGAATCAGCGGTTGCAGCAGGCGAAGGCTTAATTTCAGTTCAGTATCCCATGAACTTCAACACCAGTAATGGAGATGAACCTGGCTCTCACTTCCCAAGTGTGTATTCTATTATATAATTCTTTTCCAAAACTGTGTAATTGAGGGAAAATTTATGTATATATGGCGATGTGATTGTATAAAAATTGCAGTAACTAATTTTATTTTTTTCCATTTGTCTATATTGATGCAGGTATGCAGGAAGGATGATATGGAAATTTTGAAGATTCTTTCCTTTGTTCACATTGTGAGTTTAGGCTATTTTTCATTAGTTTGTATGTGCTTTTGTACAGCCATTGGGAATTTCAGTTAGTTTGCTTGTACAGTGACTTGTTTGGTAATTTTGGGAATGTTTTTTTTTAAAAAAAGGACTTATGATTAGATTGTTGTCTTTGCCAACTTAACATGTTGAGGTCAGTTTTTTGTTTTTGATCCATCTTGGTGATGATGATGACATTGCTGAATTCTCTTAAGGATTGCATGTTTAGTTCTGATTAATTTTTAGGTAGTTTATTTTATATTTTTAAATTTCAATAGGTGACATTTTGATTTTCTCCTAAGGAATGTGCATGTTTTAAGTAATTTTTCTAAAAATTTATTTGGTTAAGATTTTGATTATAAGTCACTTTTAATACAAAATAGGCTAATTCAAACAACATTAGTGTAACATCTAGGAACACGTGTGATGCTAGAGACCAATATAAATTACAAAAATAAAAATCAATCTTTGGTTTATAAAAACATGAATCATTTTCAAACTTTTAATGCACCATTTACAAAATTACAATCTAATTGTAAAGCATAAAATAACTTCTAATCTATGACCTTGTCTGTGATTCGGTAACAAAGAAGTTTTACATTGAATTGTTGCAAGTAGTCCGGACATACTTCTCAACTTTTCAATGTCAAGCTAAACCAAAAGTGGGCAAAGCCATATTCCTTCTACTTCATTCTACTTATATAATTTATGATCATTTACATGTATTCTTGGAAAACTACTGCAAGCACTTAACTAAATAATATTAATTTGGTAATAATTAGTAGGTTTTTATTTTGGGATATTACAATTAGGATACTATGATTTGTAGAATACCATAAATCTATAATGCAGAAGTTCTGCTTTTTTGCGGCTATTATTTTTTTGAGTAGTGATATATGTACAACTATATGTGACAACTTTAATGACAACTTTCATTTTCTCTCATTTCATTTGTCCAAAACAATAAAGAGAGAAAAAGGAAGAGAGAGAATAAGAATATAATGTAAGTATGAGAAAAAAAGTTGTCAAAAAGTTGTTATAAAGTCGTTGTACAAGTATCATTTCTATATTTTTTTAGTCTGGATTGTTTTTGGCATTTGAAAATGCTTCGTTGAATCCATCAATTTACTTTTGTAAAATTCTTCACAGATTATTCCATGTGCATGTCAGAGAATAGTTGGATATATGTAGGTGAGAAATGATATTTGTACAATCATTTTTTAACAATTTTTTAACAACTTTCTCTCTCATACTCACATTATCTCCTTATTCTCTCTCTTTCTTTTTCCCTCTCTCTATTATTTTTGACCAATCAAATGAGAGAAAACTAAAGTTGTCATAGAAGTTGTACAAATATCACTACTCTATTTAGGTATGAGAAAAGTTATTTTGATAATTATTTTTTTAAGGAAAAGTTATTTTGACAACCTTAAAGTTGTTCGACGCCGTATTTTTATACGGTTATCATTTTAATAATATTTTCTTTTCTTTTCTTTAATCAAACTAACGTTTGTTTTAGGTGTATTTTTATACGGTGCTCCAATAATCGTCAAATTTTAGTTGTTCAAATATCACGCCTCATTGATATACCTAATCGACTATCTCGATTAAGCAATGGGTGGACAAATCAAACTACTAACAGCAGTTACAACAAAAAAATTCAAAGTCCACATTTGTTATTTTTGGTTGAATAGCCCACTTATGTGGAGCTTTAACACTTGGTTCATTTTCAAGGCCGATCAAAAACTTTGATGCATATATCAGAATTTTTTTATGCTTCCACAACAAATCTTCCACCCTCCATATTTTTCAAAAATTCAAATTTTATCCTTCTCCAATATATGTTTTTGGATAGCTATAAATATGAGTTTTTCAGAATTTTTTTTTTAAAAAAAACTAAAAAAAATTGTTTTCCTTTTCCTTTTGCAAATTACCAAGGATGTAACTGTGACTAAATATTTCTAATATAAAATGACGCTTCTAACAATTTAGATTGAGTTTTTTGAAATTTTGGGGTTAAAGCTCAAATTTTAAATTGTCCATGTTTTTTGCTTCAAACAACTCGCAAAACTTTGTTGGTATTTAGAAAACAAAGAAAAATTATGAGTTTTTGAAGAAAATAATACTAATTAAAAGGGATAAAGGATATTTTGGAATTTCTTACAATAATTGTGAAGACATTGGGTTATACAAAAAATCTGTGTTATACTAATAGGAATCACTTTTGCTCCTCCAACAAGTCGAACTGAACATTGAAACTACTAATAGGACTTTTAAGGAAGCAATATTTTGTTGGATCGTCACATTGAGCTGAGAGCAACCAAACAAGTGAGGTTGAAGTTGAACATCACATCTACATCAAAAACCTTAATGTATGAAGTATATGAATCTTCTCACTTACATATGCAACATCTTCTCGTCCCTCCAAAATGAAACTTTTAACTCACACTTGATAGATCAACGATAAAAAATGACAAACATCACCTAATAATGCCTTAAGACACAATATAAAAATCTATTACTAGATCTCATTTGGATCTCTTCAGATTCTCGGTGATCTATATGTACATTTATCCATAACTTTTTTTTTTATTCTGTAATATGTAGAACAACTTCAATGGTGGTAGCTGAGGCACTTTATTGGTGGAAACCCCATGCTTGTTGTAGTTTGGTCTCAACCTCAGATGTTAGTTATTTTGTGTCCGTGTATTAGATAGTCATTAGTATAACGCAGATTTTTTGTATAACCCAATGTCTTCACAATTATTGTGAGTTAGAAGTCTCACATTTGATAAAAAATGAGACATTGAACACCATATAAGTGAGGATATTCATATACATAATAACTTAAAAGTTTTGGATGAAATGAATTGGTTGCTTGTAACTCAATATAATGATCCAACCTAATATTGTTTCCGCTGAAGTCCCATCATTTATAAACTATTTTCGGACCTTATTTATTTTCAACTGTGAAGGTGTTTTTTTTTTTTTCCCCCAATAAGAAGCATTGCATCTAGGACTCTCTCACACCCGAACAAATAGATTGTGAGATCTACCTTGCGATTGGATTGTTGGGTGTAGGATTAGATTTGAGATTTATTAACATGATTATAAACTATGGTATTTATAGGAACAAAATTTTGTAATTGTGTATTTTACTACTAATAAATTGTTATTTTGACTCGGTCTACACCGACGTGGCACCCTAAGTGAGTTGCCACGTGTTATTTTTTTATTTTTATTTACCAAAAATTGTCTTTGGAGGGACAAAACTGCTACAATTGCAAAACCTAGGAGTGGTTTTGTAGTTTTTTTTTTTTTAGGGGGCAAAAATCGCAACTTCGTGAAAATTAAGGGGTGAAAACTGTTATTAAGCCTAATTATTATCATGACTCATGTTCCAATAACACTTTCACCGTGACTTTATGAAGCAACTAATTGGAGTTTCTAACCATTCACAAGTCCACATTGTGACTTCCATAAAATCAAAACACACTCCGTTTTCGTTGATTAGTAATCATTTTTCATGTTATGACGTGATTGAGGGTAACTAGTTGCATAGGATGACAAGTGCGTCAAAAAAGGGGGACAATGAAAGGATTCGATTCCTAGTTATTTTTCTCATGTAGATAATTTCTTCTAAAAATTCAAAAGGGTTTGATAGTTTATTCTCTACTTTATTTTCAGTTATTTTAACTCTTTGGTTGATTTTATTTACCTTTCAAATTTAATAAATCATACTCGATTCATTCAAGTAGAAACAACCTAGTTTTCACCCAAGAGGTATATGACTTTTCACCCAAGAAACAACCTAGTTGTCGTTATTAAGTATATATGAATAGAACTTTTCACTTTCAATATAATACTTGCTTCAAATCTTAGGAGAGTTCATATATGCTAATTAACTCAATAGCATTCATAACAATAGATTCAGTATATCTTCTTCAAAACTTGGGACAAGTTCTTCTATTCATATATACTTAAAGCCTGTAACATCCATTCTTCATGCATATGGACGAATATTAATTCACACTTCGTGCCCCATAATTAGAGATTTAGAGTATACATTGTGGCACGAATATCAAAGCAACTAGATAGAAATGATGAACATAACTACTACTACTACTATATTATTATTATGAGGATAAATTGATGGGATGGATGCATAAGGTGATTTAATTATGGTACATAACCCTTGTATATTCAAGCAGCAGGAACACCAAGAGGAATGGGAAAACTGGAGGCAAAATCCACGATCCTTCTTCAATCTATTTTCATGGGTTATGGTCTTTACGTTATGGTGTGTATGGTCCATATTACTAGCATGGCCATATATCCGTGTTGGACCATTTCCTCCTCTGACCATTAATACAATACAATACAATTATAATAACAATTTAATAAAAGTCAATGTAATACACCATATCTTCTCATAGATTTTCCTATAATTTTTGGGTCATGCACTCATGCTAGGGCACTTAGTATGGAATTTATTTTTGTTCACTTTAAACTTCTTAACAAGTGTAGTTCCTTGTTAGTATTTTTTATTTTTTAAAATATTTTTGTGTTAAACCTGCGATTTTCATGAAAAAGAGACTTGTAATCTAGAGTTCAATCGGAAGCTCCTAAATAATTTGTCTTTGGTGGAATTTACTAACCACTTGAGTCTAATTGCTCGATTTTTTTTAAAATATATTTTTCAACTCAATTGATTTTGGGGAATGGTGGAGAGTTTATTTTTCTATTTTAAATTAAAAAGTTATAAAAAGTTATTTATAAATCATGTGCAATTGACATATCAAATATCTGTTAGTATCAATAAGATCATCTATATTATTTTCTTTCTCTAGACAAAATTATTATTACCAACTCAATTTTTCAAATATAAATTCAAATTTAGATATATGCTAAAATTATAGGAAACCTTCCTTTAGGTGAACATTTTTCAGCTACAAATTTTCCCTTTAATAATTTAATTCTTTTTAAAATTTAAATTTAAAATAACCCAAAATAAATTAAATCAAAATTAATATCTTCAAAAGTAATACAATAAAAATATATATACAACATAATGCTTTTTTTTTCTTCCACTTATTCCTTTTTTTTTTCCAAATTCATTCCCCCTCTCTTAAACTCCCAACCACACCCTTATGGGGGTTGCATGAATATATGGTGTCCTGAATATATGGTGTCCAAACTCACTCGTGGTTGCTCTTAGTATAATGTGATGATTGACCTCAATATTTTTTTGGATCCCCTAAAAGTCCTAACTGAAGTATGATAGTTTGAATCGACTTAGTGAAGGTCTGGGATGAGTCCTTGAAGATGAATCATAAATGTGGAGGGTCTCATACTTGAGAGAGAATGTTGATGTGTGAGTTGGAAATCACATATTGGATGGAAGAGTAGATGTTGAGCAAAAGAGAAGGTTGATATTGTTAATGTCTTAGATTTTAGATGGAGATATGATGTTAAAACTAACTTTTGTGGAAATCACATATTAGATGGAAGAGTAGAGGTTGAGCAAAAGAGAAGGTTCTTATTTCCTTCTTTCGCCTTTCACAAATTATGCATTGCCCAACATGAATTTTTGATGCGTCTATATTTTTGTTGGGCAGGCGTGTTGAATAAAACGAGTTGTATAGTCCAATAGTATCAACACTAATTTTCTTGTGATTTTTTTTTTTTTGCCATTATTTAACTAGTGGTTTAATGATCGTATTTATTATTTTTTAAATTAATATATAAAAAATTATTTATTAAATTAAATAATATATCTACATTTAGTATTGATCAACATACACATTTAACTATGTTCATTTATTGGTATTTAGCTATGTCCATTTTAGTAATTATACATTCAAAAGCAATTATGCTAAAATCCAAACATAAATCAATTCTACATTATTGTATCCAAACATAAATCAATTCTCTCAAAATCAATTATGTTAGAATCAATTCTATCAGAATCAATTCTATTCAAAGTTGAACCAAACACACACTTAGTGTTGTGGGCTCCTCGATAAGTCGTGACACATGTCTCATAGACTCTTAACAAGGATTACTCCCTTTCAAGAAAAAAGAAAGGATTACTCATGAAGCATTAATATCTTCGATGTTTGTATTTAAAGAAGCATGGGCCATTGGCTAGTTAACTATGCCCACATGAGAGGTATTGCGTTTTCCTTTAATTAGCCATCCACATTCATAAGACCATATCGAATTGCCAGCTCCAGCAGCAAGCAGCACCCATGCGCATTGTTTGACAGATACTTCAAACCGTGGTCGGCACAAACGTAACCGCTCATTTTTCTTTATTTTGCGTTGACATTCACAATTTCTCATACACCTTCCATTGATGTTATCCGAGCAGGAGATAGAAATTTTGTCTTTATCTCCAGTGCTTTGATACGCATTGAGCTGCAGGAGAAGTAGAACAATACAGATTTTCTTTTACCTAAATACAGTTTGCAATATTTATATATGATGTTCCGATACACCAAAAAATCTTGCGTTGCTTGAAAATCGAGTTTAAGAGTAGTTTATAAACAACATGTCAACACACTTATTATTCCTACAAGACATCTTTTATAAAAAGCAGAACCGTAAAAGGCTCACATAAAATCCAAAGCTGACAATACTTCGAAAACTCAATGTTATGGATTGGAGGTTCATAACATTAACGCATTAGGTAGAGGTTGAACTTATGCCAACTCAAGGGCTGACATACTCTTTAGCCCCTCAATGAAGGGACGTTGTAATTTTTTTAAAGAAATTACAACAATTTAATGAAAACTCCAAACAAATATTTTTTTACATAAAGGATGTGATTTTCTTTTCAAGAGAAATCTATAACATATGCGCCCTATAATTTCATATTATGTACGAGTTATTTGTAATCAAAAGAGGAAATGTGGTTAAAATATTTCAATATGTTGTAAGCGATTTTCATAATTAGGCATCATGGGAAGCTAATTGAAATTTATAAGCGTTGGGAAAGCAACAAATGGAATATCTACATTAATTAGCAGCACACTCACACAAAAGAAAAAGAAATTAAAAAATACAATCACAAATTAATTGAATTTTGACACTTTATACCTACGTCCATAATTTCACAATCCTCCCTTCATCCAAAGACTCGTATGTCTCCACTTTATCATCACCTTCATTTTCTAAGAGTATAACACACCTGACAAGGAATATCCAACTTCAATGTGTAGCCATAACAAGTATATTTAAAAATATTTAACCTCTCTTCAAATTAATAACACAACACGCTAAACTTATTCTCTTTCTCCAATGATCGAAACCTCGACTTTGATACCAGTTGTTGGGAAAGCAACAGAATCAATTTATACGCTAGAGGAAACACACCCACAAAATACAATTCAAAACTTGAATGTGGTCTGACACTTTATACCTACATCTACAATCACACAACAAATATTTTATTATTCAACCTGCTATCTTTACAAGGACAAAATTGCAAATCTTTTCATTCGAATTTTGCACAGACAAAAATGCAAACCCTATCAACTACAATTGTAATTTTTACAAGGATAAAATTGTAAACCCTCTTGTTTCGAATTAGGCAAGGCATAATCCTCGGACCTAAAGTCCACTCACAAAGCTAAAGCTCAATAAGGCGTCTAAACTCACTCACATATCACATGTCCTAGTAAAGAGCCCTGAAGCACCAAATAAGGTACTTGGAGCCAATTTGAGCCCTCCAAACAATCAAATAGGCACCCGACATTTGCGCCATTAAGCAACCCAGTGCAAAAGCATGTACACATGGAGATAAACCTTAAATCATTTCAAGACCTCACTGACTTGAATTCTAAGGGAGAAAACAAAAAATGTCGTATAAGGTTATGGCATAATTCAGAAACATTTGTAATTTGTTTATATTTTAACCTTTTTCCTTTGCTTGGCATTGAGCAGGTGAGACATATATACTACTGGTGTGTTGTAAATTTGTATTCCCTTTTTCTTATTAAAGGGAATGCTCTTTGTACTCCCTTTAATAAGAAAAATTATTTATTAAAAAAATAGTGTCTTAAAAGGCATATGTTAAAAAATTAAATATATATAAATATTGTCATATAAATTGTGTATTAAACTCTTTAAAAATTAATACATTTTTCAATACAAAAAATTTAATATGATTTTTTAACTCGTGTCCTTAAGACGTATGTTAGAAAAACCCATAACAACAAAAATGATCTTGTAATAAAATCAATTTATTAAAAAAAACTTATGTTTAAATTCCAATGACTATTATTTTTCTTACAAAATTTCCAATCATTAACACTCTTGAAAGTTTAATAAAGAAAAAAACTGTTGGAAACTTGATCAATCATTCGTCAAGAATTATTACAATGCATAATTGCCTGCTATAAGAGCCACTTGCCGACTTAGTCATTTAATTTATTTATTTTTGTACAGTTAATTATTATTTCTCTTTGTTATTTACATAAAAATCAAATTGCATGGATTATTCATTCTCTACGAAACCGGGAGTGTGATGACAGTGATTATAGTCAACAATGGCTTATATTTAATTATTATAAATAAAATCTAGCTAATGAGACCATTAAGAAAAAACTGCTCATATATCATATGAACTAGTCCAAAAAATAATATTAGTATATGAACTTAGGAACTTGGTCAACAAATTAAAAAATAGAAAAGTATACACAATAGTGGCCAAATCGTGTCAAGCTGGCTGTTGAGACTCAAGTTGCTACTCGTTGTAATAAATGAGATGTATCCATATAGTTTAGTTCTATAAATACATGGTATTCCCACTTCACAAAACAGCAACATACAACCATACCTAAAATAACTACTACTCAAAATTCCCTTATCAAAATATGGCAAAATTGTTTACAGCATATTTCCTAAAATCTCTTTTCATCTTTTGGTACCGTTTTCTCCTTAGGCAACTCAAAAACCTAATAGTCTTCCATAGAACTATTAGCAACACTTTTGCTAATACAACACAATCACAAATCAAATACCAAAAATTTTCATCTCTTCTTAACCGATCAGACCTCAATGATCACACATTAATCTTCGAAGTCGAAAACACTTTGCTTAAATCCACTTCTTTGTTTCCATATTTCATGCTTGTAGCATTTGAAGCAGGAGGACTATTTAGAGCCATTATTCTTGTTCTTTTGTACCCTTTAATTTTTTTATCAGGAGAAAAAATGGGGTTGAATATGATGGTCATGATATGCTTTTTTGGTCTCAAAGCAGAAAATTTTAGAATTGGAAGATCAGTTCTGCCAAAATTCTTCTTGGAAGATGTTGGTTCAGAAATTTTTGAGGTGATCAATCAAGGTGGGAAGAAAGTGGGTGTTAGTAATTTACCTCGTGTTATGGTGGAGAGTTTCTTGAAAGAGTATTTGAAAATTGATTTTGTTGCTGGTAGAGAGCTGAAAATGTTTTGTGGTTACTATGTTGGGTTGATGGATGAGACAAAAAATATGCATGCTTTGAAACAAGTTCATGAAGGGAAAGGCTCTTTAGATATGATTGGTATTACAAGATTCAATAACATTCATGGTGATGAAATTTTCTCCTCTTGCAAGGTTTGTTTTTCTTAATTAATTACTACACTCTTCAATCAATTGTTTTGTTTTAATTATTTGAGTCGTTAACGATGAAATACAAGACAAACATTTGTTAAAATAATAAATACATTTGTTTACAAAAATAAATCCGATAATCTAAAATTCAATCGAGAATAAAATTATATTTACTTTGATAACAAATTTTAATTCTGTCAAACATTTTTCCTTTACTATAGTACATTAACCATTTGCGTCCAACTATTTAGTTAATTCTTATTTTAAATATTAATCAAATATTTTTATTGTTTAATTTATTTTCTAGATATTGGACCTTCAATTAAATAATACAACAATATTTTATTGTTTAATTTATTTTCTAGATATATTGGACCTTGAATTAAACTAATAAGTTGTTTTGTTATATCAGGAAGTCTATGCTGTCTCACAAAGTGACAAGAGAGGTTGGAAAAAGCTAGCAACAAAAAAATACCCAAAACCACTTATTTTCCATGATGGAAGACTAGCCCTAACACCAACTCCATTAAAGTCATTAGCAATGTTAATGTGGCTTCCATACGGAATAATCCTTTCCGTTATTAGAATCACACTTGCATTCACACTTCCATTCAAAATCTCAACTCCGTTATTAACATTTAGTGGACTCCGTCTCACATCCTCAATTCCCGAAAATGCCCATAAATCCAATGGTCACGGTCATCTTTACGTGTGTAACCATAGAACCTTATTAGACCCACTCTACATTTCATTCTCATTACACAAGAAATTAATTGCGGTAACTTATAGCTTAAGTAAAATGTCTGAGATAATAGCACCAATTAAAACGGTGCGTTTGTCAAGAAATAGAGATATTGATGCAAAAATGATGAAAACGTTGTTACAACAAGGGGATGTAGTTGTGTGTCCAGAAGGGACCACTTGTAGAGAACCTTATTTATTAAGGTTTAGCTCTTTGTTTTCTGAAATGTGTGATGAGATAACACCGGTTGCTGTTGATACACACGTCAGCATGTTTTATGGCACAACTGCTAGTGGTCTAAAGGCTTTGGACCCGGTTTTTTTCCTCGCCGATCCTTTCCCGGCTTACACGGTTGAGTTACTGACCCAAGTTCGTCCTTCACAATTTCCACGCGTTAGCGAGAATGCTGAGGAATGTAGGTTTGAAGTGGCGAACCATATTCAAGCGGAGATTGGTAACACTTTGGGATTTGAGTGTACAAAGCTTACAAGGAAAGATAAGTATTTGATATTGGCTGGTAATGAAGGGGTAGTTTTCAACCGAAGGAACAGCAAACCACGCAACAGTCAACAATAACCAACTTATTATTAGATGTGACGAAATGAAAATGAAAGGGCTACTTTCGTGGACCTAGAGAAAATAATGTTCATCTCTTTTTCTTTCTTTTCTTTATTTGATTTAATTGATTGTTGGTTTTTTTCTCATTTTCAATCTGTGCTGTATATTTTGTACTACTACTACATAATGCAAAGCAATGTTGATTCTTATCTAATACTTAGAGGGAGTGTAGTCCTTTTGATTTGATCTGTCAAAATAAAAATCTATAAAGTCGTTTAATTTGCAATTAATATAGTTGGGGCTTGCCACCGCCTAAATGGCTAAACGTACGATAAAGTAGAAATTTAATTAACTCAATGTAATAAGTGAATCATAAAATATCTGACCGATGGAAAAGGATCCCGCCTCCTTCTCTCAGTTGTTTGTGCCATTTTTTAAAGGTAAATTAGAAAAAACCTAATATAATATATTTGCTCTAAATTCTTAACGATACATCACATTTTGTTGATCTAAAAGTTTTTTATAAATAAGACTCGAAGAAGTAGTTGCTAAAATTATTATTTTAAAAAAAAGTTTAAGTTCTAAATATATAAAATATGATGTGACTTTTTGATTCAATGGATGAAAACAAACAACATCTAAAACACATTCAGCGGCACAAACAACATCTGTCTCATTAAAAGTCTTATAAGATTGAAAAATGTTACATAGACATCCTCATACACCTTTGTACACCCATACACTAGGAAGAGACAAGAGGAGAAGAAAGAGAAAGTGTACTTGTGTGCGGTCCACATGGCCACGTGTCAGATTTTTGTGTGGGTGTCAATGGATTTATTACCACCTAAAAGTGTCTATGTATCATAACTCTATAATATTACACAAAATCTAGTGAAGGGAAAGAGTGCAAAGAAAAACAAAAGTTTGAGTCCTTGAAATTGAAACACATTAGCATAAACGATAATTAATGTAACTAATTTATTTCAGTTGGATATATTCTTGCTCTTTTTTAATTGTTACATTTTGACATTTTACAAAAATCAAGACAACAAATATTTTTACCACTTTTGATATAATAATTCATTTTTTTTCTATAATTTAATACCTCATTTCGTATATTTCTTTCTCTGAAATAAATATCTAAGGGTAATTTAGGTAAAATAACATTTAATAATGTATTAGACTTTAAAAATGACAGTTAACTAAAAAAAAAAATCATGCAAAAGTGATAATTATAAAAGAACGGGAGGAAGTATAAAACACAAGAAGAGATAGAGTCCTACCAAACAAAATCATTATTATTTTTTTTAATAAAAACAATAATTATTTTTGATATATTGAATTTAAATAATAATTATCCAAATAAAATTAATTGCACTCAAATATGAGAAAATAGCATGATTTTTGAAAAACTTGTACGGAACATGCAAATGCAATATACTTTTGCATGTAAATTTTATGATACATGAATGAGATAAATCTTGCATTATCTACAAGTTAGTTTTCACTACTTAATCAATAAATTTTATCATTAAATTAAATAAAATATGATACGATTTTTCAATCTATCAGTAAAAAAAGTCATTTATATACAATACAATGTTGTTTTATTTGTGCATGCTAGTCGAAACCACTTTTATATTCATGTTTGAATAGAAAAGTATTGCCTACCGGATTTAAAAAGTGAGTTAGAGGTTTCTTATTTAACAAGGACCAGTCCCTGTTAAGGACCTCTATTGGAGGAAGAAAAAAAAGTATTTATTAAGTAACAAACAACTATATAAAGATCTTCTCTCATAGACAACTAATGGGTCTCACATTTAAAAGAAGCGATAAAATATATGTACAAGTTGATCATACTTTCAAATGAAGTAATATTTTATGAGGTAATTTATAATTTAATAAATACTTTACTTTTGTATATTGATGCAAAGTTAGTGGAACTTATTTAAGCACTTTTCATCAGAGTCTATGTTAGTGTAGTGTCATCTTAGTCATTGAGTCCTTAATAAAAACTTTTATTAAAAATATATAAATAAATGAGGTGTATGTTATGGAGTCCATTAAATAAGTCGCTAGTAGTGGACCATCACTGTGAACGTTGATAGTAAACAATGTAATAGTATGTTACTAGCTACTCCCGATATATAATTCTTATCCAATTCAATCCTCTTTTGCAAAAGATAAAAATAATACCATACAGTAACTAATACTATCTGACTTGTCTCAATCCTTATAAATAATATTATCTATCTTTTATTCAATATTGCACATATCCTCAAATCTCAATTGAATATCACTATCCATACTGCTTTCAGTTAGTACGTCCAATACTTCAGTTTTGTCGCTACATGCATGTATCCAGTTCATCACAATTCACAAATGCTCTTTGCAACTAGCTCTCGTTAAATTTCTGTTGGGCGTTGTTATATAGTTAAGAAATAATGATAATAAAATTAATTTTTAAAAAATAATTAATTTAAAATTTACCACTCCAAATTCAAAGTTCAAACACACGCCAATTGACCCTGCGGCCAAGAACAATTTGAAGAATATATGTGACCTGCAACTCTATAAATGTTGCCATAAATGTTGCACCCTTAAAATGCTAACTGAACACAGATAGAGCAATACGAGGAGATGATGGGAATGGCCAAATGGGAAGAGATATATAGATATCTTTCATAAATAAAATAAAATATTATATCCACACCTGCCTTGTGGTGAAGTATATAAGCATAAATTCTCATAAAAAAAGTATAAATAAGCATAAAACCGGGAAGTTAATTAGGTACTAACATGGCTGAGCATTTATGTTGTTTATACTTTATATTACTATATCGATCTCGTAACATTGAGTCTATGAGCAACGAATGCATGTATTTCTTGTGTAGTAGTATAAACCAAAACCATGTTCCAAAGGCTGTAATAGCCGCACACCAACTTTTATAATGTGATACACTTTTGCCGCAGATCTAGGGAGAGATTATTGAGACCAAGTTGCAACGTAACTAACTCTTCAACATTATGAATTTATGATTAAAAAAAGGAAAATGCAAGTTTTTACATCAATATTGATCTAATAAGCGAGTCTGTGCCAGTAGTAGTCATACAGTATTAATAACCTGAAGTGATGGTATTGAATGTGACTGCAAGCATTTGCAATAAGTTTGTAATATGCATGCATTCAATTCAAAGGATACAAAGATCCATAACTTTAGGCTTCAACTCACTCAATACCCCTCCGCTAGTTGTTTTATATGTTCTTAAGAAGATGCTAACAAATGTCTTTGCGATATTGTTTAAGCTTTTAAAAGTAGCAACTTTTACTTAGAAAATTCACATGTGTTTTACTTGTATTTCAAAAACAAAATCTCTTTTTATGGCTTCCTTAAACAATGTCTTTAGGGCACTTGTTAGAAAAACAATTTGATCATATTAGCAACTAATGGTTTGGCGAAATTTTAAAAATCGTCACTTAATCGCTTGCTCACTCATTTTAAAATTTGGTTTATCGATCTCTATAGCGACTGAAATAATACAATCACTAAATGACGAATTTTTAATAAACAGCCACTATTTCATGTATGGTGAACCAATCGGATTGATCAAGTATCTTATTTTTGTACATTCTTCTTTCTTGAATATATCCTATTGATCAAGTTTGATCACCTTAAACTTCTATAAATCTTTCGTAACCAATAGCACTGTAATAATTATCATATTTGAAATAAACAAAAAATCGATAAGAGTTTACTCAAAAAAAAAAAAAAATTAAAAAAGTTATTTTTTTTTTTTTTTTGGTTACATAAGAGTCACTGTTAATTCTCAATGTAATTTTAATTTTGATAATAAAGAAAAAAAACAGATTGTCTCCACTAATTAGTTATATATGTACACCAATGATTAATAAAAGATAAATTAGTAAAATCATCATTCTCAACTAATATTTCATGCAATTTGAACTTAGTTCGAGTCCTATTATGCACATGTTGTCAAGAGTTGAGCAGATCTTGTACACAAATAATCACCTTCCACCAACTTTGTTTTGCCAATTTTACCATCTCAAAGCTTGGTATTCCGTTTTTGCCAAATACTTTCATGCAATTGTAGCAAACATAGATATTTGATAATCAAGAAACCCCTCGAATGGGGTAGGGTATTAGATCATTCATTGTTGACAAAAGAGATACATTTTACCAACACTTAGAACGGTCAAAGAACAAGTGCCAAGAATTTTCAGTCACATGTTCCCAACATGTAAAGGGGCGTGCAACACCTCAAGTCTGCAATTCTCTTTGTTGGGGAGGCAATTACATCCAAGTGTCCACATAAAAGTTTTGGACGTCTATTCTAAAAAAATTAAAAAACTGTACCGTTAAAATGTAAAATAGTTTTGCATTGACGTTTAAGAATAATTAAGTAACTTACCGTTATTTTTAAAAGACGGTATATATAAAACAGGCTTATGTGGTAATACGATAAATTCTCATTAGATATAGGTATAAAATTATTTTTACACCAAAAGTGTATAACCATTAAACTCTAAAAATTAAAATAATGTTAATATCATTACGAAATTCCAATTATGTAAAAAAACGTGTGTTTGGACAAAATAAATTTTACTAATTGTTAGCGTAAAATATTATGTAATATTAATGATAATAACCATTTAAAAATTTGTTTTTTGGGATACAAAGAATTAAAAATAAAAGAGTTATAAATTAGAGTTCAACAAAGATGCTCTATCCATCCATATAAATAGTTTTACGCTAACTTCTAATTGAGGTTCTATTTGATAAAACAACTAGCTTAGAACAAATGAGCTTTTATACAGCGCAAATAGTTGATAAACTAACTAATTGAATTTATATTATTTGATAAAATTAACGGTTGAACCGTTGTATGAATATAAAATGGCATAGAGGATTAATTTGGCAAGCACCATAAACTAGTTTATAGGTGATAGCTTATATAAGCTCAAAAATCTAAAAAGTTTTGTTTTGTAATAGTAAACCAACTTATAACTTATTTTCACTCGCTTATAGCATTGTTTGATGAGCTACTTCAAGTCGCGTATACCTTAAAGCTATTTTTCTCATAGTTTTATCTTTGTTATCTTAATTAGAAAAATTAAATATTAATTAAACATATCATAACTAATATTTAACTTTTTCAATTAAGATAACGAGTAAAATTGAGAGGCAAAATGATAAATTACAAATTTTTAGTTATAAGCTATTTGAATTAGCTTATGAGAATACACTATAAGCTAATAAAAGTAAGAAGGTTGTGCTGGATTATGATTTTAAATTATTTGAAAAGATTTTTGTTGAAAAAAATTGATATTCAATTGAGTTTTTCATACTTATAAAAAAATCTCCCAGTATTTAAAAGTCCATAGATTTTAATACATTATTTTGTAAAATGAATTTTGTGAGACTTTTTAATTAAAAATAGGGTTAAATATGTTTTTGGTCCTATAAATATTTCAACTTTTCATTTTATTCCCCCTAAAAAATTTCTTCGATTTTTAGTCCTTAAAAAAATTTCCCTCCACACGTTTGTCCCTACTTTTAAGTCAAGTCATGTGTATCATTTGAATTTTTTGAATGATTTTTGTTGCACGAATGTTTAGAATGTTATAAGAATCTCTACCAATTAAAATTAGATTTTTTTTAACAAAAGATGAATTAAATGTGAATTTTTAAGCGCAAAAAAAAAGTTAAACTTTTGTCGGAGAGAATTTTAAAATATAATATACATAACTAGGAAAAGAAATTTATAACTTTGAATGATAGACATGAGTTAACCTAAAAGCAATAATAAAAAATTGGGATGAAAATTTTTTGAAGATCTAAAAGTCAAAGAAATGTAACATTAAAAAAATAAGTACTCTACGTTAAGTTGTGTCAATTTTCTCTTTAAACTATAGATAGAAAATATGCAAGTGGATTTTTATTAGGAAAATAGAAGATGCAAGTGATGTTAATGTGTTCTTTTGTTGAGAGGAAAGTGATGTTAATGTTATAACGAACATATAAATGCATGTGCATGTGGCACTTGGAAGCTAAATACGTACGTTATGGTTGGGTGATGGAATGGAACTTTCAGCTACAGATGACGATACTCGGCAGAGTCCGTAATAAACGAAATAACGAATTCATCAATAGTGGGAAATCAGTTATGGAAATGATCATACAGGAGGCAATTGTTTATACGTCAACCGCCAACTATTCTTTCCATTCTTTTCAAACAACCACCAACTTGTTCTAGTTTTCAAAGGTTGTAAAACACATGCATCCCCACAAATCTCGTTACGAATTTGGGAACTGTATTACAAACAAAATATGAAAGGTCTACTTTTCGCTTGGATTTATAACATGCTTTTTTTTTCGAAAAATATTTAGGTGCATTTGGCTTTGATGTTATTGGGTATTTTTAGTTCATTTTAGATAAGAGATAATGATGAAAAAATGATTAAAATAAATTATTTAGATGAGAGAATGAATGGTTAAGAGGGAGATTTGAACAAATTAAAGGCACCAATAACACCAAAGACACCTAAGTACAACTCTTTTTTTTTCTTCTTCCTAATCATCCGGTTCTTAGATAAATAAATTTTGGTAATTTGAAGTTAGGTTGTAAAATAAGTATAGTCTCGTGATCAATAATTGTTCAATCATGAATCGAACTCAAATTCTCTCAAACGATTCTTTTTTAGTGGAATGTATTACCACTTATTTTATAACATACATATTATTTGTATTTTTGTCCGTTGTATTTTCATCCTTCTTTTTTGTAGAAGTCTTTTTCATCCATTTTTTTTTATTTGTTTTCAATGGGGGAGTATCTCAACTAACTTGTACCACATGTTTTTTTACATAAAAATAATTAATATTTATTCATTCAGATTGATAAAGTATACTTATATAATATAAATTCAAAATCGTTAAAAACAAAAACGATAAATTTGCAAACAAACTCATAACATACATGTTAATAACATAAAATAGCAGAGTACATTAAGAAGATCCATGTTAACACATGCATCCCCTCAAATGTCGTTACGAAAATATAAAAGGTCTGCACCTTTTTGCTTGGATTTATAACGTGCATTGTTTTTTCTAACCATCGGTTTTTAGAGAAATAAATATTGATAATATGAAGTTGGATTGTAAAGTAAGCATAGTTTCATGATCAATAATTGTTCAATCATAAATCAAACTCGAATTTTCTCAAACAATTTTATTTTTTTGGAATTTATTAATCATTTGATTCTAATTGCTTGATTTTATAAGCTACCTACTATTTGTATTTTCGTCTGTTGTAAAATTATTTTGAAATTAATTAACTAACTACCAAAATGTTACGTCTTTTTCATCCTTCTTTTTTGTAGAAGTCTTTCTCATCCATTTTTTTATTTGTTTTCAATTAGGGAATATCTCAACTAACTTGTACCACGTTTTTTTTAATAAAAATAAATAATATTTATTCATTCAAATTGATAGAGAATATTCATACAATATAAATTCAAATAGCTAAAAACAAAAAAGATGCATCTTCGAACAAACTCACAACAATCATGTTAATAGAATAAAATGACATAGTACATATGTCTACAAAATTAAAATAGACGTCTTTTATATGTGTTTAAATAGAATAAGACAAAATAAAGAAAAAAATTTCATAATTCTCTCAATCGAAAGTAATTTTATATGATGTATGTCATACACTAATTAAATATGAGCATTTTGTTAGCTAGAAATCAAACTTTTGTTTGTCACATCGTGTGAGAGTATATTCTATTTCGCTATAATCAATTTTGATTTCAATTTTACCATCCATTTGTATCTCTTATCTTAGTTGCGTCGTCCCCTCAGAAACGTGTTTCCTGCCTTGGACTCTGCAAAACGAATTGTGAATTTTTGTAACAATTCTGAATTTTGGAAGTAATTCTGATTCTACAAATGGTTTTTTGTTGAACTTTGATACAGTTCAGTTCAGGTGCTACATATCAACAAAGAAAATTGGAAAAAAGAGCTATATCTAGGTTATTATTGGTGTCATGGTTGGGAATTGTATACTAGTTATCAAGATACAGTGGAATAATGTCTTATGCTTAGGTTGGTTTAAAGGTATTGATGTATGCTATATTGCAGAAAGCCATTAAAATGGTGTTTGTAATTTGGCATAATTTATTCCCATTATTAATAAAAATAGTGAGATAACTAAGCATACAATTGAGAATCCTATTGTTGTCTGCAAATTTCTATATCAATTTCTTTTGTACTATCTGTTTCAGTTAACTAAGCATACATATGCAGATTTAGATACATGACAGTTCCATTATTTCTCCTTAATTTGGCAGGTCCATTGCAAAAACAGTTAATTTCATTCCTTTATATTATATTCATGATAGGTCCATTCCATTTCTTCACTGACAGCAGAAACATAATATCAATCTTCAAAAGCTATACAATATAAATTCAATATCAATATAATAATAACATTACCATAATTCAATATTATGAAACAATCAGGTTTAACATATCCAATAACTCTTACATGATTCAATTGAAAATGCTTAATTAAATCAAAAGTGAATTACCATAAGCAAGATAAACTTTTCTTGAATTCGTTAAATGTGTCATCAATTACATATGAGAAAATTAAAAGTAAAATCAATATCCAGCGCAAAATAATGTGGAGCACAAAACATAGGCCGTTGCTACAGCCAGACCCTGACTGAAACATAAGAAAAACTAGTGCTAAACATAAGTTGGTTCTCCAAAACATAATCAACCAGACCCTGACTACATTGCTGAAAGTGAAACAGAAATATAAGCTTTAACACTATTGAAACACTGCTAGAACATAAGCTGAAACACTACGGAAACACTACCGGAACACTGCTGAAACACTGATAGAAGGGAGTACACCTTTTCTTCAATAAAAGAATTGTTGCATTTGATTTTAAGTTAATGGAAGCAAGCACAACATTGAAGGAATGTGATGTTTGGCCAGAAAAATCTAACAGAGAAGAGAAAGAAGAAAGAGAAGAGAATGAGGGGGACCTTAGAGTTCTCGGGAAAGGAAAAAAATAATTAAAAGTTAAATGGAAATTACATTTATGCCCTTCAGTTTTGATTGGTCCAAAAAACAAAAACAAGGATCTTTGTGTCCAAGTTAAAAGGTGCTTATATTTGTGTGTGTGTGTTTGTGTTTGTGCACCTGTGCTTGCGTGTTCAAAATAATATTTAATATAGACATTATTTACCAATTGTTAGAAATCTTAAAATTACAAAATAATATTGAAATAATACAAATATAAATTGATTTTTTTACTTTTACAAACTTTGATATTACGGAGTTTGGTCAAATCATCCCAGCTTGCCGAATTTTGTTTGCCACCTCTTTTATAAAATCACGGGTAGAGTTGATCAGATGACAAACCAATGGGGTTGCTCATGCACTTGTAGGAGATGCCACATTATTTGTTAATCTCACAATTAATTTTAATATTCTCCGTTGTATTCACAATCTTATAAATGAAATGATATAACCAAGTTTATTTATAATAAAAAAAAAAGGCTGGAAAAAGAAAGAAAAATAGTCTTATTTTTTTCCCTAATAACGGGTAGTTGAGAAGGACGAATTGGCTTACCTGGTAAGGATTAAGGAGGTTTTCTCGATTTGTATTCTAGTTTTATTATAAAAAAAAAAAAATGTTTTTTAAAGGCTATAATACTTACCTTGAATATCTAGTCAATAGGCCAATTGACAAAAAAAAAATATTATTAAAGGCAAACAAATTATTAAGGCAAAAAAAAATAATCATT
>Ga0228711_1002248_pt1 | contig 29512 bp, 8 predicted proteins | sample MedpolnodulmetaG_2_FD_177996 | JGI IMG/M metagenome (GOLD analysis project Ga0228711, IMG submission 177996) | Root nodule microbial communities from Medicago polymorpha collected in Santa Monica, California, United States - brown nodules | ecosystem: Host-associated > Plants > Roots > Nodule... | reverse complement strand
CGCATTACTTTGTCTCTAATTATTCAACTATTTATGTTATCTCATATTTGTTTTTCATTATATTTTTGTGAAGTGAAACATGTCTGAAGATGCAGAAGATCCGGTTAAACTTGAAGTTCATTATGTAGATGTGATAAAGAAGGCTTTGTTCACTGTAAACCCCACCGACAAGTTGGACGAGTTGAAGGCAAAACTTGACGTCGTCTTTATCCAAATTGGTTCAAATCATAGAACACGTGATGTGATAGTAAATGTGCTAGGCCTGGACTTGGGGGAGGATAAGGAAGAGGACTTCTGGAAGACCGTGTATTATCCACAACTTCTCAAAGATGATAGTGACGTTGATTACATGTTTAGGTTAATAGTTGAGAATAACACTTTGTATCTTTTTGTCCGATCCGTTGAAGTGTAATCTTTATTTAAGTGTAATAGTGTAAGGTTTTCCAAATTTGTGTTCGTATTGTTGAATTTTAATGAATTTGTGTTTATGTAATTTAACGATGAATTTGGGTAATTTTGACCGTTTATGTGAGATTATGTAATTTTAGAAATTTATGGACAAATTTGTGTAATTTGGATTGTTTACGTGTCATTAAGTGTGTTTAAGTGATTACGGGTCATTACCGGTGAATTTGTGTAATTTGGACCGTTTGGATCGTTAAGTGTGATTATGTGATTGTGAGAAAAACGATGTTTTTGTGTAATTTTGATCGATTATGTCGTATTATCCGATAATCTTGTTAAACTGTCGTAATTCGGTTCAATTATGAGCGTGTAAAGATTACGAGTCATTAGTGGCACACTTTGCAATTAAAGCATATCAGTACAGTATTTAATGTTGTACTGATATATCAGTAGAGTGTGAGTTAACTCGCGCATGTGTTAACATTTTGCGTTAGTTACCTCATGTAGTGTTTTGCACATGCGCTTCTTATGTGACGCAATGTTTACACATGCACATCTTAAGTGACGCAACGTTAGTTAAGTAACGCATAGTTTTACACTTGCGTTAGTTAACTAACATAGGGGTATTTTGGTCAGTTTGGCTAGGTGCGAGCGAAAAGTACAGGGGGGAGAGCAGAAATCAAAGCTTGGAGGGTGAGAAAAGAATTCTATTATAATAGCCAGGTCTTTGAAGCGTTACTCGAGCCCAAACAAAGTAGAAGTCCAATTCGAGAACCAGTTTCATACCCCCAAACCCATAGCCTCAAACATCTTTAAGGGATATTTGTTTTCAAATATACCTAGGAGAATGCTTCTGCGTGGGAAATAATAGGTTTATTTCGTCTCAATTGATAATAAAAATAACTGAAGAAAATTATTAAAAAAAATATGGAGCATTTTTTTTACTAAACATCCAATTTGATTCCCAAACTATAGTTTTTTCTTATATATTGCATGAGCTATATAAATATAGTAAATTGTTTTCTAGCATAAGAGACTAGACTCAAGAAATATAACCAACTAATATTTGAATTCCAAATGATAGTGGTGTTCGGATTTAAAGTTTGACACATCCCAAATATGATCTGGAGAAAAAAAATTCCACCAATTTGATCATTCAATTACTTTTAAAATAAGAGAATGAAAGTTGAGGGACTATATATATATATAAGAATAATTTATGAACTATTTACGATTTCTCGACGTGTATAGATTATGAGAAATACTAGCAACAATCTCTTCAACTCTCGTTCTCTTAATAAATGAAATTCATGTGGATCCCGCCACTTATGTGGGATCGATTTTTAGGATGTGAGACCCACATGAATTTCATTTAATAAAAAAGTGAGTATTAAAAAGAGTTTTATTAGCACTCCTCGTAGATTTTTTATACTTCCAAGCAATTTCAATCATTGGATCCTTAACAATACTTACTAAAAAAATAAAAAATAAATACTTTACTTTGGCCATATTTACCTTAAAAAGAACATACAAACTATGATTTATAATTGGTTGATAGATTAATAAGGAATTCACTGAATTTTGGCCATATTCGACATCTCATTTTATTTCATTTCTCTCTTCTCATTACATGTTCAATAATATATCACATTTATCATATCATTGTCTCTATCTCTTTCATTTTTAAATTGTGAAAATGGTGTGGGAGTTTCGATCAAATATTTTCTTTATAATCCTTTGATAATTTACTGGTCATGAGTTTACAATTTTTATCTGAATGTAACTAAAATGTAGTAAAACTTAGTAAACAACACACATGGGGTCCCCACTGAAAATCTGGGCAGTAAAACGTGTCGTGAAGAACAAAAAGACAAATGATCAGGTACAAACACCACTGACAATATTATTCTTTCTTATCATCTTGCTGCCAGGTGAATTATGTGTTTGGTTATTGTTGTGCACTCCATGGTAAAATGTAAATATCATTTTTCACCAAAGTTTAAGTTTGGTCCAGATTTTTCCCATCTCTACTTTTCAAAAGAAGAAGAAAAAGTCACTCTCCACGTCATGAGAAAAGCGAGTGTTGTTATCATTCATCTTTTTTTATAGGCTAAGTTATATCAGAGGTCTTTTAAGTAATTTAATTATAATAAATTAGTCATTTAAGTTCTTTTCACATCACTTAGATCCTTTAAGTTAATTATTTGTATCAAGTTGGACCTTTAAGTTTTTTATGCACCAACGAGGTCCTTTAAGTTAGGGTGTTTGCCGTGCGGTTTCGTTCGGTTTTGAGGCTAAAAGTTATCCAAACCGCAAGATAAAAAAACATGTGGTTTGGTTTGGTTTGGTTCGGTTGACTTTTAAAATAAAATTCGGACCAAACCAATGTGGTTTAGGTTGGATCGATTTGTGAGGTTTTTATCGAAACAATACAATTTTTTGTTTTCGACAATAAAACCATGTTAAAAATCTAAAACACAATATATTTTCAGCATTAAAATTTCATTTTCATCTAACAATATTCCCAACAACATAAATCAAATTAAAAACGTGACAAAATAATCTTATTCGGTAAGAAATGAAAATACTAAGATTTTATCAATTCAAGTAGCACATATAAATAATTTTCAAATAAAAAGTAAAGAAAAAAATTAACAAGAAAAAATATGTAATTTTATAAAAGTATCCATTTGAGTTTCTATAAATATTGGTTTAGGTGACATATGTTTAATTATTGCTTTTCTTATACTGAGGTTTGGTTTGGTTTGATTCGGTTGATAAAATAAAAACCGGAACCCAACCAAACCATGAGGTTTAGTAAGAAAACGATCTGAATACATCTAAACCAAATGCGTTTTTTTGCGGTTTCAGTTTAGATTGGTTCGGTTTGCGGCTTTTCTATTGGATTGGTTCGTTTTTAACACCTCTACTTTAAGTTATTTTACAATAACAATTTGAGAGATTTCAGATCTTAAAAATGTAAGTTACTTGAGACCAAAAAGTTACAATTAAATAACTTAAAGGACCTAAGTGTTACAAACAATACTTAAAGGACTAACTTGTTATAATTAAATAACATAATAACGTAAGTGATACGAAAAAAATTTAAAGGACCAATTTTTTACAATTAAATAACTTAAAGGACCTCTAGTGTAATTTAGCCTTCTTTGTGAAATTGCGAACATGATAGAAATTTTTTGTCAAAAATTGAAATAACATTATAAATAATTATAATACTTCAATCACATTTAATTTATTTTTTAAAAAAATATTTTTATATTGTCCCTGTAATTTAATAAAGAAAAAGATGGTCTTCCCTCCCTTCCTCTACTAAACTCTCGATCTAAACACACCATAAAATTATTATGTCAATTGTAAAAATGAGGATGATTACTACATCTATTATCAAGAGACGGTGTTTGATGTTGTTGAAGTTTTAAACATTTTTTAATATTAGTCAGTGATGAACTACGTATAAAGTGGACTACTAAAATATGGTCCACATTAAAATTTCTCATTGAAAGCATGTTTTTGAGAGTTACTGAAAGCAAGGGATGTTGAAAATCAAGTGTGAGTAAGTATGTCCTACATCGACTAGAAATGGAGGAAACGTTGGACATATAAAAGAGGGGACACATATACCTAATGTTTTAAGATTTTTGGTGCAAATATGGTGTCAAGTCTTTTAGTAGTCTTAGATGTTTAGCCCATTATTGCTTCCGGTGTTCCCCGGATTTCCCAACTAGGAATATATTTTTTAGGCTAAAATATGGTTTTGGTCCTTGCAAATATGTCTCGTTTTGGTTTTAGTCCCCGTAATTTTTTTTTTGTTTTTGGTCCCTGCAAATATGTCTCGTTTTGGTTTTGGTCTCTGACCCCACTTTAGTGATCATTTGCACACGTGGCACATGATGGCTGAACCCATTTATTAGAAAAATAGTCCCTGCAAAATCTTTTGATTTTTAAAAAGGTCCCTGCAAAATATTTTACTTTTGAAAATAGTCCCTGGAGGGACTATTATCAAAAACAAAATATTTTGCAGGGACCAAAAACAACAAAATTTTTTTACAGGAACTAAAACCAAAACGAGACATATTTGCAGGAACCAAAGCCATATTTTAGCCTATTTTTTATTGCATCTGTTGTATAAGATATATGTAATTACGGTCCTTCCCGATGAGGTATTCATGCAACTAGAAGCTTTCTTAAAACTATTTCGAAATGGGAAGATGTTGAAAGAATTATTATTTGCATGGCATTCAACTATTAGCCAATTTAGTGTGCACGAAATTCGTTCATATTTTCTTCTAAGGAATATTCAATAGATGAAGTAGTTGATAATATAATTTGCACCTCATGCAAAACCTTCTTAGCTAAATGTCCAAACCCAATAGATTGTATTTTGAGGTAGCATTTACAAAATAGGTGTGGCATCAAGGGTATCTTGGTGTTTTTTTTGTTGTTGGGGGAGGTATCTATTGTATTTATCAAATTACACTTGTGGTCTGTCCAACCAAAATTTGATAAAAGATATACCAACAAAATTGGTAGTTAGTAACTTTTGGTCGTTGTTTGGAACGGAAAAAACTGTCTTTTCCTTTTATATTATTAGTTAAAATTATACTTGCGTTCCTTTAAGTTTAAGTTTATCAAATTAATCGACTATGTTACATTCTTTTTCTTAAGTTTATGATTTATTGTGGTCTTTTATCTTATATTTGTTGTTGTGAGAATCACAATTTTTATTCTATAATTAAAGATGAACAATGGTGTCTATTCATCATGTCTCATATACTCGTATTAGATATGAATGACTCATTTTTTGCTTCATATAAATTTAGTTTGGTTGGTAGCTTCATGGACATTAATATATAAATGTCGGAGTTCAACTCTTAGATTCTCTATTTTACTCTTATAACGTGTATCTAACAACTGGACTATTCAACAAAAAGAGTCACAAACTAAAGGACTAATCTGAGAAAATTGTCAAACTTATAGACCTCGAGCTAACTTTATCTTTAAATTAATTATCAATTATGAGAATTAAACCCCTTTTTACCATTTTTGTTTTCATCCTATTTGTATTTTGAAGTGTCCGTATAAGAAGCTAGCTGAATTTACAAGGCTGTCTCAAGAATAGGAAAGTGCAAGGTTCTCATTTTCTTAACTCTCAAGACTTGTGTAGGAAAGCAGAATTAATGGCACCTCATTGGTCTTGAATACACTGTGTCACATGGTCCCTAATGAATCTATCAAAGTATTGAGCATGTGAATAGCTACAGAAGACATAATTGTTTTCCTTATAAGGTTAAACACATAGCCTCTTTCTTCTTTGTTTCACATGCCAGTAAGTAACCCCATGATTTTACTCCACTCCTTTTCATTAGGAAATTTACAGATACACCCTTCATGTGTTTTCCTTGCGACATTTGAATTGACAAATTTGAATATGGTTTTATTAATTCTCAATTGAATAGAGAGCCTTATAAATACGGTTTTGATTTTAGTTTACACTTGAAATAGAGCAATATTTTGAGTCTTATAGTAGAACCGGTAAGTCTATATTTGATATTACGGTAAATTTAATAAGATTATGGTGGCATCTTTTGTAGAAATACTAAAATATGATTTTTTGCAAAATAACAATGGGTCACTATGATTTTGTCGAACTCATCGTACATACAAACATGTATAAAACGACGAAAAATAATATGTGATGTATGATTAGTTGGAGGATTATGTCAATCCCTCACTCAAATATTTGTAATTAATCAAGCGTGTGAGATTAGACACAAGAATATTGAAGTTGGGGATTGTTGGAGATAAGACATGGAAAAATATAATGGACCACAACAAAAATTGTAGTGCTCTAATCTTTATGTTGTAAATAATCGTGTGGTCCATTATTTACTTCCAATAACGGGTTCTTTTCCCATCTATTTGCTTTTCTTTAAAGTATTCTTAATTTCATTTAAGATATATATGTCTCTGCATCTTTTATGTCTTTTATTTTGTGTTCTTGGACTTGGTGCTTGTTGTTGACTTCAAGTGGTCCTGGAGTATAAATGTTTGGTATATAACATAGGTGTTTTCCTCTTTTCTGGTCTTGGAGCATTGTTCATTGTTGTTTCAACGCCTTTTCTAACTCTTCAATAAGTTGTATCAAAGTTTGGTTGGATTTGATGGAGGAGTTGGAATGGATCCTAGTGTTTGGATTGAATATAGGATGTGGGAGACTCACACTTAAGGATGAGATTGTTGAGTTGAAGTATGTGAGTGGTTAGTCACATATGAATGAGTTAAATGCTAGATATATAAAAGAGGTGACATGTATACATGATGCCTTAACTCTTTTGGTAGAGATGTGGTGTCTCCCTCTCGTGTGATCGTGGAGCATTGACATGTTATTGCTCACAACGCTCGACCCGATTTCCCAAAGAGTGTATCCATGCATGACATGGTTCGACTTAGTGGAGGGGCAGGAGTGAAACATGGGATATTGGATCCTTGCATTGAAAGTATTCTTGGCTGAGTAGTTAGGAGGTGTGCTCTGTTGGTTAGGACAATGATACAAATTTAAGGTGTGTGATAGCCACACTTTATGGGGAGATACATAAGAGAGAAGATTCATATACATAATGTCTTAAGACTTTAGATGAAGATAATGTGGCGTCTCATTCTCTAATGGTCTTGCAATATTGATATGTTGTTACTTACAACGCTCCCCTAAACTTACCAACAAATTGTATCAAAGAGAACATCTTCTTGTACAATGTAGTTTCAGGATGAACCAAGAGGAAGTTGTTGGGCATGTGGTGTTTGAGGCCGATGAGGGCATGGAGTGATTGTTGATGCATGAAGCATGTTCAATGAACATCTATTTGCATGCATCTAGACAAAGGGACACATGAATAAACTGAATTAACGTTCAAATCTGGGGGATTCTGAGGTCGTGCAAGTATGAGATTGTTTCGTCAAAGGGTAGCTACAAGAACTGATCGAAATGTTTGGATCAAGTATAAAATCTAAGAGACTCGCATTTAAAGAAGTTCAAATGTGAGTGTTCAATCTCACATTGACTACGAATCAGTTAAATGTTTAATATATAAAAAAGTGACTCATATATTTGATGTCTTATTTTTTTTTATTGAAATATGGTCTCTTTCTCTCTTATGATCCTAGAACATTAGTGTGCTATTGCTCTCGACGCTCTCAGGATTCTGATCACTCTTAAATCAAGAAAATGTTATTGCTAGTAAATGATCAAGAAAATGTTATTGTTAGTAAATGATTTTAAATCCAAAACCTTTCCCTCGCCATAGACTATAACTTGTTTTAAAAAAAGAATATAGATTTATATAATAGACATGTTAAAGTAATTGTGAAATTTTAAAGAATATCTCTGACATTTAAGTTTTCTATACACCAAACTAAAAGATTGAATCAATATTTAATGACAAAGTAAAGTGAAATATCTCTCATCTTCTCATGATAAATGGCAAATTTTAATAGCCAATAGATTGGTTCAAGTGGTAAGAAATTTTGGCTCCTTAAGTATGTAGTTAGAGGTTTGATTATTGACTCATGTCCGTGAAAAAAATCTGGTTGGAAGGGTAGAACTCACCTTCTGTGCCTCACAGGTTTCCCGGCCAAGATCAATCACTTTTAAGTGACGGTGGAAACTTCATATCAATATTATAGTAAAACAAAGTATAAGTTTCAAGGTATTTGATTTTTTTTTTTATGTTTTTGACGAAAATGTTTTTTTATGTTAACAATTGCAAAAGAAGCATCAATCAAATGGAATGTTAATTCACCAAAAAAAAAATTATCTAATGTCAAGTAAGAACTAAGATGTTAATTAATGGCTTAATGGGGGAATTGTAACCGTAGGTTCAACATCCATCCACATCATATACCTTTAATTTTGAACTATGTCTTTCTAGTGAGCTAATGATTATATATACGACTTCACATGCATAAATTAAACACAATTGGTAATTTCTGTGAACAATAACACCGTTAATAATGAACAAATTCAAAGTTGAAAATCAACCATCAATACCAAAAAAAATAGCTACATAGGCTTTCCATAGTTGAAGGAGGTTTAATTTCTTGAAAATGACTCCCCGCCAAGCTAGATATACACTCTACCAAACCTCACAAATGAGGTTAAATTTGATCCTAACGATAGATATCAAATGAGTGCATTTTTTTTCTTGTAAAGGCCCCATAATGACACAAAGCAACCATACTAATTGATAAGGTATAGTAAGAATCCAATGAAATAGTTACACTTAGTGTAACTTAGGCCACACAACCCTTTTATGACCCCAAAGGTTGAACAAGTACACATATTTTGCTAATCTTTTCCTTTTAGGAAGGTTCCCCTAAAAATTTAAATGGCTTATTTTTAGGAAAGTTGCCAAGTCGTCTTAAATAGAGGCACATGGGGCATGTGCTTATGCAAACTCCAGTTCTGGTTAGCCTTCTAGTACACATTACAAGGGTCATAACTTTCACTATATGGGAAGGCACGTTAGAAAAATAATATTAACATGGCAATATAGTATGTTTAGCTTTTGTGTTGGGGTATAGTATGTTGTTGCTTTTAAGTGTAGAAAACACATCGACTTATGTCATGTGGACAACGCTCCTTCCCTAAAGGAGTGAGTAACCATATTGAGAAACTGATGCGTAATTTTATTTGAAGATCTACGGACTCTGAGCGTAGGTGGCATTCTATTTCTTGGGGGTTGGGCCTTCGGAGTATACACACTTACAATAAATGACTTCTTATGAAGTTGGCATGGGATATACTTGGAGTAATGCTTGGTTGCCCTCTGGTACTACCCTTCAAGAAGTTGTAAATCAACCATTTTTATCATCAGCTTGTACAAACGGTTTGTCAAATGGGATTGGGAGGGCCTCAAAGAATAAAATGTTTTCTTTGCCTTCTTTAGAATGATGGTTTGAAGACTAATGAAAAATGATCAAAATGTGGTATGGATGCTACTTGCTAGTTTATGTCCTTTGTGGTCCTTTCATAAGTAAACCGCCCTTCATATTTTGAGAGATTGCACGAAGGTCCAATTACAACCAGTGGCGGATCTTAGTGGAGATCTGCAGGTGCCACTGCATCCCCTAAGTTTACTATAATTATCATATTATGCATAGCATATCATATGTTACAGTAGCGCCGCAGTGGATTGACAAACTCCGAAACCCCCCTAAGGTGTGGGTTTGATCCTCGGTAGATTCTTTTTTTATATTTTCCGTTGCATTAATAATACTTTATTCAAAAAAAGAGGTTCCAATGGGACTTGAACTGTTGTTCGCTATGGTAGTTCCAAGAAAATAAGCCACTAGACTAATCCGTAATTTTGTTAATTTTTTAAAACTATTTAATATATATTCTGAAAATATTTGGCACCCTCATTAATATAATTCAAGATCCGCCACTGGTTACAACAACCATTGAATCTCGACTCAACAACCAACTATGTTCTAGTAGGGGTTGCAGCAATTGCGAATAAAATCCGCCACAAGGACGAAACGAATACAAATACGGATTTAGTGATATCAGTGTCTGAGAGTATACGCGCATGTTAATAAATTAAGTAAATTACTTGAATGTTCATTGAATCCGCGTATAAATTGAGAGTATATTATAAATCAGGTACATCAATTATTCAATAAACCTAGATATTATTATTAGGGTTAAATATGTTTTAGTCCCTATAAATATATCAACTTTTTGTTGTAGTCCCTCTAAAAAAAAATTTCAACTTTTAGTCCCGTAAAAGTTTTCCAATTTCACTTTTGGTCTCTCCTTTAAAGCAAACTCATATGTATAATTCATATTTTTGAATAAAATTTTGCATAAAAGTTTATAATATTATAAGAATCTCTCCCAAAAAAATTAAATTTTTATATTTTTGGTGGTTAGAAATTCATATTTAATTCATGTTTTGTTAAAAAAAAAAATCTTTTTTTTAGAGATTTTTACAATATTCTACACATTTATGCAAAATTTCATTAAAAAATACATGAGTTGACTTAAAAATAGGGACTAAGAGTGGGGGTTGAAAATTTTATAAGGACTAAAAGTCGAAGAATTTTTTTAGAGAAACTAAAACAAAAATTTGATATATTTATAAGGACCAAAAACATATTTAACCCTTATTATTATGTATGAATATTATTATGTTTTGGTAAATAAAAAGAAGGAAATGAATGTGATAAACTTTTGTTTGCAAATTTAAGTAATTTAAAAAAGTTTTTATTTTTTACAAAAATACATTTTTTTTTAAATTTTATCAAAGAATATTTGTAAATATCCGTATGTAATTCAAAATTCATGAATTATCCCCCTAGCGTATATTCGCATGAATATGAAGTGGACACAAATGTTATATTTATGCAAGAGGATGAACACGAATATCATAGTATTCATGTCCATTGATATTAATTTACATCCCAACGTAAACAAATTACACTTGTGAGGATATGAGCCCAATGTTCTAGAATGTGGATCCTCTCCCGAAACATTTTCACGGGAGACTGTCTTGTGTTGATCATCACCATTTAATCCTTTCCAATTACGTGAGATTCCATCATAAACACTTGAGAGGATATGCGCCCTTGCTAATGCCACCAAATCCCAATCCGAGTACTAGTATAGTGTAAGGATAACTTTCTTTTTCGTGTAAACCGGGGATCTTCCGCGTGTGTAATGACGGAGACTATCTATCGAGCTCTGTGGGACCCAAATGTAAATCGGGGATCTTCCGTGTGTGTAACGGCGGAGACTATCTATCGAGCATTGTGGGACCCAATGGGAGGGAAACTATCTCTAAATTTTTTAACTTTGTTGTATGTTTAAGACTGAATTCGAATCCAGAATCTCGGTTAAACTAAAAGACACTCGTGTCATATCATCTAAACGTTAGTCTAAAGATAACTTTATTTCCTCGAGATTCCTTGTTTTGTGTGCTCAATATTTTTCGTAAGACTTGACCTTTGCAACTTCTCCAACTTATAAACTTCTCTTCCCCCATATCACTCCAATACAATGTTAATTTATTATACAATTCATTATGCAATAACTATATCCTCAACACCCAAAGAAAACACCACCACCACCGGTGAATTTTTGACACTTAGCTCATCACTTGTGAAGTTGACTTCAGTTATATTCGATGTGTCCAATTGGTAGGAAAACATATTTTATTCTAAAAATATAGTAGTTAGAGGAAAAATTATAGTCTCCTCTTATTTTTTATTTTTTTTTGAAAGAATATAGTCTCCTCTTATTATAAGTCACTATAAAAAAATTTCACATATAATTAGAAAACTAGTAACGTAGTCGATGTATTTATTTTGTATGTGAATATTAGTATACGTTCTTTTTATTTATGTGTATTTAATTTAACTTTTTTATATTACAAAATAAGTTAGTTGTATTAATTATGATTATGTTTGGAAAAAAGATAATAAATTTTACTAGTAATTATTTTAGAAACTTATATTTAAAGACAATATTTTTTTATCATGGACGAATGGATTAGTAGTGGTAATATGAATGTTCAAATTCAATCAGATCAAAAATAAAACCTCAAACAAATCTATAAAAAAGCAATGTTATTTGAACAACCATTTTATTACAAAACTTACAAGAAAACTAAAATATACAAAAAAATTGTAAGTTTTGGCAAAAAAAACTAAAACAATAGAGAGAGAAAATGAGAATATTATGTGAATATGAGAGAAAAGATTATTACAAATAATTGTTCAAATATCATTTATCATCCAAAAACCACACAAAACCAATATAATGTGTTTGGATGTACTTTTAAGAAAACTCATTGCGGTATCTATTTAATGAGTTGACTTAGTAAAAAAATAGTAGACCAATGGTGAAGAAAGTTTGCACGGAAAATACTTGGAAGTTAAATGTGCATAAAAGTCATCAAATAAAAAATGTTTAATATGAAGGAAGCCCCGCTCCCTAAGAAGGGGTCATGCATTGACCAAAAAAGTGCATAAGAAAATGTGGATTGAGTATTTTGGTTCTTGAAACTATTGCAATTCTAAAATAATTGTTTAAATTAAAAGGAACCAATTTAAATTTCACGTGTTAGTCTTTGTCAGACAAAATATTGGCTTACGTAGGAGGGTTTTGTAATAAGGAAGCAAGAAACATAAATATAAAAATATAACTTTGGAAATCATGTAGTATTAAATATTTTGAAAGTTTAAAAAGTAGTATTTTTAATAGAAAAATTTTATTCTTTCAAAAAAAATACAAAAATTTTATTATCTTTTTTAACTCTTTAACTTGTGTTTTTCGAACAAAAAATCGCAAGACCGTTAAAGCAAAAGGATTCGCATTCAAAAATATATGTTGAAAAGTAATTATTGTAAATTTTCGGTAAAATACATCATGATTCATGGAGTCAATTAAGTTTGACGTTTGTATCAGATTAGACAATTAAGTTTTTTACTCCCTCCGTCCTTTAATACTTGACCTTATTACGCATGTCAATTCATAATTTTGAGCTTAAATATCTTGAATAATATAGTAAGAAAAAATTATGAAAATTTGATATTTTGAAAATACTCATCGAGACAAATTTAACGACGTCTTATATGATATTATTTATCTTTGTATATTGGTAGAAAAATATGGTCAAAGTAAGTTAGGTCAAAATTACACATTTTCAAATTGGTCATCTATTGCATAACGGAGAGAGTAAATACTAAATTTGTCATTTAAGTCATACAACATCAACTTTTTCCATCCAACTCGATTAAACAATGATTACATGACACTTAACTGCTGACATGTCACATCCAAATCAACAACAAAAAATTAAAAAAAAAAAACTCAAAATTAAAAGAACTAAAAAAGTTATTCTTCATCTCTCTTTGTTTTCTTTTGACAAAAAACAACTATCTCATTTCATTAAATAAAATATCTCGGATACATTTAGGTAATTCTATAAAGGCTAAATTAATTCAGTAGTCCCTCAACTAATTTTCAGATTTTATTTTGGTCTTATAAGTCATAAAATCATCATTTCGGTCCCCCCAAAGTTTGCTTTGTTATTCAAAAAGGTCTCTAATGTTAACTTTAACTCCAAATATTTATAGTGGACCAACCTTAAAAGTGGCTCACCATAGATCCTATTAATTTTTGAAATTTAAACTGTTTGATCATTTTTCTTTAAAAAGGATCAATGGATTATGCATGTCTATTTTATCTTACGATGAGCCAACAACAATTTATTTTAGGGTTAAAAAAATGAGAAAAATTCTGGAAAAATTTTAAAAATGAAGAAAATTCTGGAAAAATTTAAAAAAAAAATGAGAAAAATTCTGGAAAAATTAAAAAAAAAATGAAAAAAGTTTAAGAAAGAAAATGCATATTTTCTTTCGAAATTAAAAAGTTCATTTATTTTATTTTTTATACAAAAAATAAAAATATTGGAAATCCAATATTTTTCATAATTAAAAAAACAAAACATTATATAATATTTTTTGAATTTAAAAAAAATTAGATAATATTTTTCCATAATTGAAAATTCTGAATCTATTTTTCCTGAATTTTTTTAAAATAAAAAATTGAAATTATTTTTCCGAAATTTAGATAATATTTTTTGAAAACTTAAAAAAATAAATAATCTTTTTTCAGAATTTCAATAGAAAAATTCAAATTTTTTCTTCAAAAAAATTATTTCAAAATATACCACTCATTACCGAGTAAATGTCGTTAGACTCGAGCTTCTACACTCTCGTATCATGTTGAACAAATTTGAATGTTGATGTATTCAAGATACGAGTCTTGTCTTCGTTATTTACAAGGCTACGAAGTAACACAACATTTCTATGACCAAGACTGAGGTTTAATGTATGTCAGACATTCAATGTAAATTCTCTCTTAACTAAAATTGAATCTTAATTCGCCATATGTTGTGGAAGTTTAATCTATTTCGATAAACTTAATTTTGTCAATGTACATTTCTTAATATTATTTGCCTATAAAAAGTAATAAAATCACAAATTTGATACTCCATTAATCATATTTATAAGTAAAAAATATTTTTTAAAATTTATTGAATAATTAATATATTCAATCGATATATAGGCTAATACATTAATTATTTAATTTCCTTATAAATGTGATCGGACGAAGGATGAGTCCGTATTTAGGATCTCAAATTCTTGCCTAGAACTACATGAAGTATAGCTAGCAAATTATTACGTACTTGTTTCAAAGAAAGACTGTTTGGGCACATGTTTATATATAACGTGCACGCACGTTTTGATTGTAACAGGACTGGCCGACTAGAGGAGGGACCTGTCATCTACAGTGTAACCACTAGAACTAGAATTATAACCATGCCAGAAATAAATTATAAAATAATTTAGCAGTTCCAAACTTCAAAGAAAAATAAGTTCATATACCTAATCATGGAATTTATAGGGTTACATCATCCAGCCATAGTGTAATTTCTAGGTAGGGACAGAAAGTTTGCCTATCAACACTATGTCGTGTAAGGTGTTAAACTCAGCTTTATTGAATATTGACCCTTCCCTAATAAAGTTAACTCGCATATTAAGCAACAATGCATTATTAAGATAAGTGCTTTGTACCATATATATGCATTATCTTCTTAATCATCAATCTAAAGCAATGTATACTTGCCTAAAATAGAGGTTAATCGTATGATAAAGATGTTTCAATATGCCGAATTTGGTCGGAGACATATTGTTTTGTTAAATTTATTCTTGTACAAAAGAAGGCATTTGGTCCCAAAGAAAAACTAAGCACAAGCCAGAATTTTTAGGCATACAAGCTCGAGAAATATCATCAAAAAAGTAATTTATAAAGTTTATTAGATATTAGTCTCCACAATAGAATAACTTAAAGAGTTTAAAGATAGACTAAAGTTTGTTGGTCAAACAAAACACTGATTATCTTTCAAGTATGACGAAATTGGACATGTCAATTCAAATCCAAAAGGACTTCCAATCTCCTTCTTCTATGGTGTGGATATCCCCAAGTTGGAACCAATAAACACTCTTGAACGGTAAACTAGTGAGTATTAGTTCCTCCTCAACCCAAGATATCAAGCCCATTGGCATCGTCGGCGGCCAATAAAGCAAGCACCTGATTTACAAAATTTAGTGGCAAACATGTACTAAAACTTACGTTCCAATTTTCCTTGGATTCAACGCATCCCTCACAGAAATAGTTGTATTAATAAGACTTTGGGAAACGAGACATTCTTCCATAGTCACAAACACAAATGAATAGTATGGTCACACACACATAAAAAAAAAACTATTCATTGAATTACTAAATCATTTTACTATCAATTTCTTTTTTATTATTTTTTTTTTAATGTGTGTCTTTAAACACTGTACATTTGTTTTTGTGACTATAAAAGAATTTCTCTTGAAAAGTTGAATTGAGTAGTTCACCCCATTAAGAACCCACATAATTAAGTGATCCTTGTTATAAGATGAGAGGATATATCTCTATTTTAATACTCCTTTTTATAAAGCCATTCATTCTGAAATACAAGATAATTTTACATGAAAAATAGCCAGACATACAATTAAGTGTACAATGTACACGTACTAGCTAGTTTGATCTTCTTGAAGAGTTCTCGCACATGAAAATGCTTAGAGATAAAGACAGGAGAATAGCTATTATCTAGTGAAAGAATCTTTATGTACTATCAACGATATCATATTGTAAGGTAATGGTATTACGGAAGAATTTTAGGTACATCTTTATATCTAATCCATTCATCTGCATACAACTGTAGCTGTCTCAAATATAATGTTAAAATTTAGATGTTTGTCAAAGTATTTTCTTTTGTAATGCAGTACTTTTTTAGGTTAGTTAAGTAAATGGTCTTTAATAAATATTTATCATTTTGTTTTTAGTCTCTAAAAAAAATCACATATTTTAATCTATATAACATTTTATTTAGCATTTTTAGGGATAAAAACGATGACTGAAAATTTTATAGAGACTAAAAATGCTGATGAAATTTTTTACAAGGATTAAAAATATTGGCAGGAAATTTTACCGGACTTAAAAGTATAATTTTTTTTATAGGGATTAAAAATGACATTTGAGATATTTTTAAAGACCATTTACTTAATAAACTCTTTTTTTTATGTGAGGGACTTGATTACAAAAAAATTTAGTTTAAAGACCTATTTAAAAATTTCTAATTGTTTAGGGATATACAAAATAATTAATTCATTTTTTATGATTCAAAGTTGAAATAAGTTTCAGAGTTTTTGCGCTAACAAAAGAGGTTGAACTTGTACATTTACAGGATATTTGCAAGGTCGACTCAAGAGCCAATTTCTTATCAATTGAATGAATTTGTGTTATTTATTTGCAAGGTCGACCCAAAAGCCTAATATTTCAAGCTAATACATAGGCCTCAAAATTTTAGATCAATAAAGTATCTAAAAAAAATCAATTCACTTATAAATATATAGGATTAAATATTTTTCTCCCTATAAATATACCAACTTTTCATTTTAGTCCCTATAAAATTTTCCTTCAACTTTTAGTCCCTATAAAATTTTGTATCACTACTTTTAGTCCCTATTTTTAAGTAAATTTTTGTATTTTTTTTAATGAAAATTTTCAGAAATGTATTGAATATTGTAAAAATCACTCCAATTTTTTTTTTTATAATTTTTTAACAAAACATAAATTAAATATGAGTTTTTTACCACCAAAAATATAAAAATTCATATTTAATTCATGTTTTGGTAACAAATTCTAATATTTTTTGGGAGAGATCCTTATAATATTATATATTTTTCTACAAAATTTTATTTAAAAATATGAATTATACATATGAGTTTACTTTATAGGAGTGACCAAAAGTGAAGATGAATAATTTTTGGAGTGATTAAAAGCTGGAAGAAAAAAAATTAGAGGGACTAAAACAAAAAGTTGACATATTATAGGAACCAAAAATATATTTAACCCAAATTATAATAGGACACACTAGATATAAATCCCTATTTATTCGCAATATAATATTTGCGATCGCTATTTGAAAAATTATATACTCAATGAGATACTTTTATGAATTTAATTTCTAGAAAATGCAATAAATATAAATTAAAAAATTTAGAGGCTATGTCAAAATGAGATAATTTTGGTTGAAAAACTTGGGTTTGTTCTTCAATTCTCCCAAAAGCTAATAGAAGTACAAGTTTATCCACATTGGTACAGTCTAGTAATTTGGTTGTTGAAAATATATTACATGAATTCTCATATTCGTTCTCTGGTTATCACACTTTTCCTCTATGTATATATATGCTGTTAGCTTGAATGTGTGTTGGTCTAAGAAAAAATAGTAAAATATTTAAAATGAGAGTATCACACTTAGCCTTGTTAATTATGTATCATGTTTAGTTTTCTAAAAAAAAAAAAAACAGTATCATATTTAAAATGACATTAAGAGAGTATATATAGCTTCACAAGTAAGCTAAGTATACCAGTATCTTTCAGCTGAGATTTGATTATGATTTTTTGAGCGTATCTGGATGAGCAACGTGTACATAGTACTAGCCTAAATGGAAAAGGTTAGCTTCTAAAAGATGTGATTCTAAGTTATCAATATCAATGTGTATAAAATAAGGGAAATAAGGACATTTTGCTCATAAAAAATAAAAAAAATAAAAAACACTTTGTTAACCTAACCCATAAAATAGTTTTTTTTTTAAGGAATATTTTTAAACTTTTCTTTACACTATATAAGTATTTTCTAATTTAAACTTTAAACTAAAATGATAATTTTAGTCTTGATAAAATCATGATCATTTGGTTTTAATTTATCTAAAATTTAATCATTTTTGGTCTTATATCACATAAGTTCGGTATAAATTGTTTACATAAATTATCCAGAAGTCCTAGCTCAACTGGCAAAATGTCGAAATTGTTAGACCGGATGTCATGATCGGGGTTCGAGCCTCGGTACCTCCACTAGTGTGTGTGAGTAAGTGAGTTTATAATGACTTTGTCATTTCATCTATCTACCAAAAAAAAAAAATTGTTTACATAAATTGTAACCAAAAAAAAAATTTGTTCACATAAATTGTTTAATTTTAATCTTTATAGATCGGGACAAAAAATCACATATTTTAATCACCACGCTTTGTTTTTGTTTTTCATTCAAGCAATAATTTTTTCCTCTATAAAATCATGATCATGTTTAATAGGAATTGCGCGAATGAAACGAATCGTTTGAAAGAATTTGAGTTCGATTTCTGATGGAGCAACTCTTGGTCAGCTTATACTTATTTCACAATCGTTCCATCATTGAATGACAAGTTAAAAGTGTCTACAACACTCTCCACGAAGTCTGCCAACACCCAACCGTACATCTAGCTTCCACAAGGTTTGCCAACTCCCTTCAACTTTCAAATTTACATTTTTAACAAGCCTAGTCAAGAAAAATGGATATGTTATTTGCACACTATACTCATTAAGGGTATCGATCTCCAAATTAATTCATCGTGAACCACTTAATTAAACAGTGGAGTTCAAATAGTGTCACCTATGGACCGAGGGCTCAAATATAGACGCAACGCATCCACGTTCCACTCATTATGGCCAACATGCAACATCTATTCATCTAATTGGTTTGAAGTTTGAAAAACCGTTGATGGTTGTGCCAATAGTTCGCTTCTTAACCATAATCATGAAAATCCCGAATATTTTCACCGCGTCCAACCTTCCGTCTCATACCTCGTCGAACCATTGGGATAGCCTCGTGAATACTTTTCCAAACAAAACTAGAATTAGTTCCTTTCCTCGCCTATAACATACCGCGTTTCGGAAAATAACATGATGTATATAATCAAGTCGCCAAAGAGTCCAGTTTCGACAACAAGCGTCGCACTTACTTTCCTATAAAAGCTTACTTAAACATGTAAATATTCTTACAACCCATCCCTCCATCCTTCTTTTGTATATAAAAATTGTCTCATTATAGCCACCTAATTCACGATTTTTTCAATTTCATTTCTTATCAAAGAATGAATTAAAAATATGTTCATGAAGTATGTTGGAATAGCTTGAAAAATGGATTTTATGATCGCTTCTTTTCCCACTTTAGAAAGAGAATGACCACGCCACAAATTGATTTTCTTCCACAAATTGGAATGGAGGATGTTAGCTATATATGTTTTAAAGTTAAGTAATGATAGTTTTTGGTCTCATTAATTATATATTATAAGAAAAGTTGTTTTGAAAACAAAATATATAGTTTAAGAGACTAAAACGAAGAAATTTTTAGAGCAACTAAAACGGAAATTTGATATAGTTTAAGAGACTAAAATCATATTTAACTCTCAATCTTATATATTAAAAGTAGATAAAAGTATAAGAATATAACAAGAGCCTTAAGAAACATAGATGTAACAAAAGAAACAACAAAAAAATTACATTAAAACAGTGTCATGAGAACCAATTCAAGAGCGAATATTATAAAATATGTTTGCTCTAGATTTTTTTTCATTTTTTCTTCGTAGACTTCAAAACAACGTCAATGCAATATTGATTATGACAAGTATCAACCTCGTCATCATCGTTGTTCTAAGACTTTCCAAAGGACGATATTATGAACAACATTCAAGTTATGAATCTTCCAAGTTCTAAGACTCCCCTCATTTGTAAAACCAAGATTCTCATAATTTGAATCTTTATGAATGAAGCTCGATAGATAATATTTTTTACTTCTATAAATGATATGAATTCCTATTCCAAATTAAGTTCAAACATAGCATAAGACTGAAAGCAACTCTGCTCAGATTTCATAAAGGAATGTAGAGATTCCACCCTATCCTTTGCTCAAATGTTGGACTAAAATACAATATGTAGCACTTTATTTTTTTAATAAGCCAACTATTTTACTAATGCAACTACTCTAGGACAAGAAGTGCTAAAAATAGAAGAAAATTAGAAGTACGAGCAAATAAGTAACGCAAATACAAGGCTAAAACAAAGAGGATGTTAGATTTCACTAAATTGATTAGACGACCATTGATGTAAATAATAAGAGAAACTTGTAAACTTAGCCTCCGCCACTAAATTGAATCTTCATACTATCTAAAATTTGAGATGACTAAAGTAAAGAGCCTATTATGACGCTCTATCCAAATAATCCATATACAAGTCAATCAAATAGCATAAAATCATTCACACAACGTTGATTAGGATCACGATGGATTTTATTTTTTTTAAGGACGATGAATATTCCCTGGTTACCACTTTGTTGTGTGTAATAGTGACTACATCGTTTTTGCTTGTTGATGCCTTGATTTACCACTACTAGGTCAAGTTTTAGTCTTTAGAATAGGAGTGAATTTGTTAGCAACCGACATTTTTTATGAATTCAATAATTTAGCTCATTAAATTAGTTCGTATGAATTAGTGAGATGATTCAATCTTTGAATTTATTTTAAAATTTCTTTGATTTTTGAAACAAAATTGTTAAATTTCAACATTTTCATGATTAGATGATGATAATTAAAAAAAACAAAATTCAAGTATAAGTTGTCATCATTATTAACACGAATGTACTCCAAATAACTAAAATATTATGCAAGATCATTCTAATTTAGAACACATGTCCTGAACAATGCATGTGGAATGAAATCAAGGAGGAGAAAAAGATATATGACCAAATTCCCATAGTGGATTACTATTACATTTAGTGGGGAATTGAAACAATAACTCATGAATAGCCCAAAATATCCCTAATTTTAAGGACAAATTCCTCATCACTTACACAAAAATATCCCTATTTTTAAGGGGCAATTAAGGGCCAAGGACATGCCCATGCCTCGGTAGTTAAGGAGCATCAAGGGCTGTACCTAAGGGTCCCACACCCTTCTAACCAAAACAAGATTAGTGACTTCATCAATGACTAGAAAACCATAATAAAACCAATAAGTGGACCCAAAATAATTAATAAATTAGTCTTTTTTTTAAGTGATCAAAAACAAAACACACCCATAATGGAAAAGGGTGGAAGACATAACACGTTGTCTATTATACACTCTCTCTCTCTCTAATCTCTATAACTCTACCATACTCTTTGTTATTTTAAATATTTTGGTGGCTATCATTACTTTACTAATAACTAATAATAAATTGATAGATCTACTTGCCTTAAAGGGAAAGAGTATGCGAACATTTCCAAGAACTCATCATACATTTGGATTATTATAAAGTATAGGTAGTTGGATTATATAGTATTAAATGAGATTATGTTTAAAATTAGTAGGATTAAGATTCTCCTAAACCATAGGCCATTGCTATATTTGTAAAAACGGCCGCATGCTTGATTAGAGAGAACAAAAACAAGCAAAGGTTGGTCCAAGTATGTCGACAACTTGACTCATATCTCATAAGAACGTAAATTCAATTTATACATCTAACATTTCGATACAATTTTAACTTAAAATGTATTATTTGAATATTGATATTTGTTCCGATAGATATTGGTAAATTATTGGTGTTCTTTGAATCTTAATAGATGTTCGGATGTTATTAGAATTCAACTCACCTAAATATGATAAGGGTTTGTCTAACATGTGCAATATTGCACATGTTAAAGTAACTAAAAGTAGTATCTTTTCATTGAAAACCAACAATTATTGATTAAAAGTTACATATTTAATATAAAAAACACAAGTTTCAAGTCAAAGTTACTATTTTAAACTTCTTAACACGTGCAAATTTGCACATGATAGAAAAACCATATGATAAATAAGGTTTGTTTTGGAATCATATAGCCACGTCACCCCTAAAGTACATCATTATTCTCCCCTTATCAGCTACATTATCATATTAACCAAAAATACTAATAAAAATGTACATCCACCCCCTAATAGAACAAGATTTGTTTTTTTTAAAAAAAAGAACAAGATTTGTTTATGCTCATGATTTGATTTCTTCTTAGAATAATGAGAGTATACATGGAGATAGGAATAGAATATTACACTTTTATTTCAACACCGCCCTTAATAATAGTTAATAAATTTTAAAACCTACGTAGCAACACTTTCTGCCTCTATCTTTCAGACACAATATTTGAAGGAAAATTTAATAATTATTATATTATTTCCATGTCCGACCAGAGAGACTCAGAAAGAGAAAAAAAAGTACAGAATGCTTTACAATCATCATCTCAACAAAAATAAAACACTGCCAAGTAAATCCCCAAAACCAAATAATCATGCTTAAGGAGCTATAATAATACTAATAATAAATTAGTAACTCATAATTAATTAATATAATAATTAAAGATAATAATAGACAAACATACAAAAAATTGGGTTGGTGTAACTAAGAGAATAAGACATTAGTAGTAGTAATAATAATAGTAATTAATAAATAACAAGTATTAAATTATCATAACTTTTGCTAAGAATGTATTGCCGTAATTCGGAGTAACTAGAATTCAAGCATCACTCGAGCTCAATCACTTGAAAATAAAATATTAAATTGAAAAGCGAGATTAAGTTAAAAAATAAATTAAGTTGATCATCACAATCTCATTAATTAACAAAAACTAAATTAAATTAAAAAATAAAAATGTTAGCCCAAAGTTGATCATCATTATCATAATAATCTCATTAATTAACAAAAACTAAACAATTAAATTGAAATTAAAAAAAACAACTAAAAATTAACTAGTACCATCTCTTAATTACTCTATAATAATCTAAACATATCAATTATTATTATTCCCTCATTTTTTTAATCTCTCATAAAAAAATAGATCAAGAAGAAGAAGAAGACCCATTAGTAGTAGCACAAGCAGCAACATTACTACCATTATTCTCATTCTCACAACCACCACCAGAACCACCGTCCACGGCGGCGTTCACGGCGGCGCTGTCACCATTACCATGATCTAATGATAATTTTCTTCCCAAAGTGTTCTTATTATTATGCATCCAAACTTTGAGAACACTTCTATCAACACCAACTTCATTGCAAAAACCATTCACCATTTCTTCATCTCTCTTCTGCATCTTCCACCCAACTTTCTCAGCAAATTCATGCATCTTCTCTTTCTGTTCTTGTGTGAATTTTGTTCTGAATCTTTTTCTACTTGTTCCCATAGGAGAACTTAGGTGGTTTAACGGTGCAGCTGTGTTTTCCGGTGGGATTGAGAGACCAACACCGGCGCCGGAGAGTGCTAGGAGCATATGTGGAGCTGATGGGTATGATGAGATCGGTGGTGGTGATGGTGAGCTTGGTGAACGTGACTGGAAAAGTGGTGGTGGTGGTGGGTGGTGACGGTGATGAGGTTGATATTCAAAAACGGTGGAAATTGGTTCTTCCGGTTCACGGCGGTGGAAATTCCGGTGACAACCACATGCCGCACATTTTATGGAGGCGGGGTCATCGGAGGTGGCGGTTGGTGATGGCATGAATTCACAACAACCGTCTAGGGCATGACCACCTAGGGTTGCCACGTGGTTTTTGAGACATTCTTTGTAAGTAACAACAACGTTGTTAAGGTTATTATTAACGTTGTTGTGGTGGTTGTTAAGGTTGTTGTTGTGGTGGTTGGGGTGGTGGCGTTTGAGAACACCATTTGAAAAAGACAAAGGTTTTGTTATGTTTGATAATATGGGTTGTTGGATTCGGGTCGGGTTTTCTGATTCGGGTTCTTGTGTTTTTGTTAGATTTGTTGTTAAAGATGTAGTAGTGTTTGTGGAGTTTGAGGTTGTGTTTGTGTTTGTGGTGGTGGTTGTTGTTGTTAAAACTTCCATCATGATGATAACAAATCTAGTAGCATCTAATTCACACAAAAAATAGAAACAAAAAATCCTACCTTTGTTTCACTTATAGGGTGTTTGTAAGATTTTGTGATAATTGGGTTCTAAGATATTAAAACCACATAAATATATATCACATCATAGCTTAAGTTATAACACTACTACTCTCCATGAACAAGCTTGGTTTTGAGGTTCATATGTTACTTTTTTTATGAAAATTTGAGGAATTGAAAGGGGACAAAGAGTGAGAGAGAGGAGAATGGTTGCTTTGGAGAGGGGAGGGAGATGGAGGAGGGGAGATGGGAGAGAAATTGAGAAAGTGGAGGTGAAGTTAAGTGACGACTGTTGATAATAGAAATCCGGGTTATGTGGTTGTCCCTTCTTAACCACTTGTGAATTTTAACCCTAGTTCTAATCTATGGTTAAGTTATTGACCTTACTTGGGGGTTAGATATGAGTAATAAATATACCCCCTCTTCAAATTTATTACTACAATTTCTAGTATACTTTCATGGTCAATTTACATAAATTAGTGAAATATGATAGACGAAATGAAGAAACACACTTGAGTTGATCTGATGGTGTTAGATAATATTAATTTGTGATTTTAAAGTGTGTTATTCTTCAAAGTTTCAGATTCAATTCTTTTCAGTGTCGATCTAGGTGGACTAATTTAGTTTCTTAAAAAAAACTATAAATGAAACTTTAATGAAATTTTGATTTTAATTAAAATTATAGATAAAGATATGGTGCACTTTCATATTGGAACAAACTATATTTATCTTTTTTAATTTCATTATTCTTTACCAAATCAAAAGAGTTTAATTTATTTACACTAAATATAAAGTAAATTTAATTTGAATCCAACAATTAGTTGTCACATCATTTAATCAATACGACATGTTGCATATAAGGAAGAAAAAAAAACTAAAAATGTCGGTGCATATTTTTATGTGTTGACTCGGCATAATTAAGATCTTTGACCCTTCATTAGGATTTTTGAAACGCATGCCCCTTTGACCCGCTTTAAGACTAATACTCGAGTCGGCAAGTGGACATATGAGTTTTTATTAGTCATAATTAAATCTTTGACCCCTCATTAGGATTTTTGAAATGCATGCCCCTTTGACCCGCTTTAAGACTAATACTCGAGTCGGCAATGGACATATGAGTTTTTATTAGTCATAATTAAGATCTTTGACCCCTCATTAGGATTTTTGAAACGCATACCCCTTTGACCCGCTTTAAAACTAATATTTGAGTCGTCAAGTGGACATATGAGTTTTTATTACCATGGCTATCTTTTAAATGAATGACTCTAGAAATCAAGCTCATGTTATTTTCTTGCGGGTGAGTCATGTTGTCTACCAACACTATACTAGTAAATATTGATACATATGTATTAAACTCTTATAATTAGAGTTATGTATGTGGGTTGGTTTGCCCAATTTAACTCGCCCCATTTAAAGTTGCATGTTACACAAATTGGATTGACCTATTTATGAATGATAATGAGTTGTGATACTTTGATGTGAGTCTATACTACGTTGGCATGGAGATAAACTAACTACTCTTTGATCATATTTATAAGTAACTTTTCCTTTTCTCATATACATCAATTATTTAATAATTTGAAAAAAAGCAATATTTGCTTATAAATATGATCCGGGGAGTAGTTTTCAAAATAAATTCACTTTTTGTACAGAGAAAACTAAAAATTTGATATAAAGTTTTCTAAAAAAGCTAAAAAAATTACTATCCTTTATAATTTCTTGTAAAAAAAAGTCTCACAACCGATGCTTAAAAAGAACTTCAATTGTTCAATTATTAAGGATAAAATGTAGTTAATATTTAAAAATAAAAATTACATGAATCGTGGAGAAACCTGTGATTTGAAATTTTAAAATGCAAAATTCGCCGTCTAAATAGTCCAATCTACACGGACCAAAATTTCAATTGACAAAAAATAGTCTAATATTAAAGGTTTTAACGGAAAGATATGCAACAAGTGATTGAGCTCAAGTGATTAATGAGCGCTGTCAAATAACAAATTGTTCGAAAAAGTTCAAATTTAATTCCTAAGTATAACAATTGTTGGACATACTTTATTTACTTTTCGATTGAACTCCAAATTATCAAGTCTCTTCCCATAAAAATCGGAGAAAACACAAAATAACATATGGTATAGGTCAACCTTCTATATACCTAACACTACATAATATTACTAACTTCATTTCATAAAAAGTTTAAACTTTCTTTTATTTGTTATGTATTCAAGTTAAAGAAAAATATTGATTAATATAGTTAAACATATGAAAGATGTTCCATAATAATAGAACAAGAAAATTACTCAAAAGAGATAAGATTTATGTGAGTTAAGTAATGATAATGCAAAGTTGACCCAAAGAGTGATTTGCAGCATGGAGATGGAATGGCCTGCAAAATTCTGAGCCCACTCATGTTAATTTGTCCAACTGGCAATCAAGGACAGCTTTCACAGTTAAATCATTGTAGCTTATTTTAGGGTAAACAAATGCAAATGCAAATGTACATGCAATGAAATGCTACCCAAAAAACCTTCTTTTCTTTTTTTTTCTTTTTCTCATTAACATGTAGTATTTACTTTTTATTTTTGTCTTTTTTTGCTTTTTCATAAACTTCCTTTGGTTACTTGTGATGTGATGATGCATTAAAGTTAAAACATAATTCCGCATCTTCTTCCCTTTCTTTCTCACTCTTCAATAAAAAACCATAACTATAAGGATAACGATTCGGCGAAGGCTACGGTGGGAGACCTCTTTAGGCCTCCTACCGTAGGAGACTTGAACTATTTTTTTTTTAAATGGATGTCAACCATTAGATGTATTAGAAAATTTTTGAATGGCTGAGATTTATAGGTTACTTGACCTACTAAGATTCTATTTTTTTTATTTTAAATATGTATATATTGATTTTAAAAATACCAATTGATTTTGTAATTACATTTAACAAAGGGTGTTTTTGGCAATGTTGTAAAAATTAAAAAATTCCAGCATGTTCATACGCCTTTGATTAATTCTGATTTAGTTTTAATGATAATAACTATATAATTAAAAATAACATCAGTAATTACATATTATGGTTTTTTTTAAAGAATATTATGGTATTTTTAAATAGGGATAAATATGTTTTTAATCCTTATAAATATATCAACTTTTCACTCTAGTTCCTCTAGAATCACTTTTCAATTTTTAGTTTCTATAAAATTTTCAATTACTATTTTTGTTCTCTATTTTTAACGAAATTGCTTAGAATACTGTAAATATCTCTCCAAAAAAAAATTATAAATTTTAAATAAAACATGAATTACGTATGAGAATTTTTCAAAGACATACCATCATTATATGAGAATTTTCCAAGGACTGAAATGTTCGCACAATTTTTTAAATTAAATTAATGCAACTTAAAATTAAAATTTAGTTGTAAAAGTCAATAAAACAAATTACGAAGAATTTTATGTTCAGTTATTACTTTCCATATGTTATTCTATCATAATAATTTGTCAAAATTGATGGTGTTAAGTGATTTATAATCAATTAAATATAATAAAATGTTGACCATTTAAATTGAAATACTATGTTATTATAAAAAAATTGAAAAACCATGTTAATGATTTTGTTTTGGAACCGAAGGATACGACACTTGTAACTATATGCAATTTATTTTTGGGTTAAATAAGTAAATGGTCTCTCTCTTCCTAAAAAAGAAGTAAAAGATCCCTCTTTTCTGTAACAAAAAAAAAGAGTAAATGGTCCCCCGAAATATACGAACATTTGGTTTTAGTCCCTCTAAAATTTTCTTTAGGCTTTTGGCCCCTCCAAAATTTTCCATTCATGAAATTTAGTCCCTATTTTTTAGTTTAGTCAACTTATCTTCAACCTTCATATTTTTAATTAAATTTTCCATAAATGGGTAGAATTTTTTACAATATTTTTCAAAAAAAATTAGAATTTTTTAACATAACATAAATATACCAACTTTTCGTTTTAGTCCCTCTAAAATTTTCCTTTCATTTTTAGTCCCTTTAAAATTTTCAATCACTACTTTTAGTCTCTATTTTAAAGTTAATTTTTGTATTTTTTTTTAATGAAATTGTGCAGAAATGTGTAGAATATTGTAAGTTATTTTCCCAAAAAAAAACTAGAATTTTTTAAAAAACACAAATTAAATATGAAATTTTAACCGTAAAAAATATAAAAATTCATATTAAATTCATATTTTGTTAAAAAATTCTAATTTTTTTTTGGGAGAGATTCTTATATTATTATGAATTTTTCTGCAAAATGTTATTAAAAAATATGAATTCTACATATGAATTTACTTTAAAGGAGGGACCAAAAGTGAAAATGAAATTTTTTTGAGGGACAAAAAATTGAAGAAATTTTTTAGAGGGACTAAAACGAAAAGTTGACATATTTGTAGGGACCAAAAATATATTTAACCCATAAATTTATTATAAATTTTTTACCACAAAAAACATAAAAATTCTTATTTAATTCATGTTTTGTTAAAAAATTCTAACCTTTTTGGGAGAGATTGTCATAATATTCTACCCTTTTCTCAAAAATTTCATTGAAAAATATGAATGTTAGATATTAGTTGAATAAAAAGTAGGGATTAATTTTATAGACGAACAATTTTAAAGGGACCAAAAGCCTAAGGAATATTTTAGAGGGACTAAAATAAAATGATGGTATATTTAGGGAGATCATTTACTTATTTAACCCTGTTATTAATACCAACAAAATTTACATGAAATTATTGTGAGAAGTATTTAAATTTTAAATAATTTTGACCTCCTACACACTATGTAACCATTGTACAGTATCTTTTTTGATATGCTCTAGAACCTAATTTGATATTCCCATTGCACAGCAACACGTGTCCAAAAAAAAAAAAGAAAAGGTCTTGCAATGTACCGTAAGAGACCTATTATAGTCTCGCACTGTAAACGGCACCATAAGGATTCTCTTAGTTTAGGACATTAAAGAAAGAAAATAAATAGGGTAATTCATATGATAGAAAACAGATAAAAAATAAAGGATTAAATAGACAATTACGCCCCTGAAATTGTAAGTTTTGTCCATTATCCTCCTGAAATTAACAAAACTTCAATTACCCCCCTGAAATTGCACAACGTTAATCAATTTACCCCTCCGTCAAATTTTTCTGTTAGTCAACATGACGTTTTGCAAATACCCCCTTGAAGTTTTGCACT
>Ga0228711_1002246_pt1 | contig 29530 bp, 19 predicted proteins | sample MedpolnodulmetaG_2_FD_177996 | JGI IMG/M metagenome (GOLD analysis project Ga0228711, IMG submission 177996) | Root nodule microbial communities from Medicago polymorpha collected in Santa Monica, California, United States - brown nodules | ecosystem: Host-associated > Plants > Roots > Nodule... | reverse complement strand
TCTCTCTCTCTCCCTCTCTCTCCCCCCCACCACTTGAACTTGTATGATCAATCTAGGATTCAAGTTAAATCCTTAAAGAGTTTTGAGATGATAGTTCTCTATCCACAAATCTTAGTTTGTGACGCAACAAACGTTTGATCGAGTGAAAATGGTAAAATATAAAAGTGCATAAAACATGAAATAAAGATAAAAAGAAAATGATATTATATAAATATAGGTGACTTACATACACCATCCGTTCAACAATGTTATCTTGTGTGAATTGACGTGTTATCTAATAGACACGTTTTTTGAAATGAAATTGAACTTCTTTGCATTGAGTTTAATTATACTATTTATAAAGGAAATAAACAAACTCCTAGAATGCATGAATGTCATGTATCTTCTAACTTTCTTGGAGTCTTCTTCAGGAAGTTTTTCTTTTCTTTTGAATCTTAATTTGGCATTGAAAATCCTTTAACGGATCTTTTTAAAGAACTTCTTTCATACACTTTAAATCCAACAATTTTGAGAAGTTAGGGAATATGGACTTCAAATAACTTTAAGAACGTGTGTCTTCAAATTTCTCCAAGTTAGTCTTCGAAATAATAGACTTCGTACTTTGGTATTTGAAATAGAACTGTTTTTTTTTTAATGTCCCTTTCGAAGAAGATGATACAATTCCTTCGATATCAGATATATTATAATTCCATTGGACATATTCATTCATGAAATGAAATAAATTCGCTCGAAAATATCTAATGAAAATTTGCCTATACATCACTATTGAAATGTCATCATAATCGTTTATATACGATGTCTAACTCAAAAGACTAATCTATCATGCAAAAGAATTTTATGCCTTAATATCACATTTAACACTTTTATTTACTCAATATGAGACTCCTAACATTTGTATAACTAATTTATATGTATATTATTTAATCAACTAAATAATTAATTAGTTGATTCTCTCTGGTGCAATTTGGGTGAGTTAGTTTAACTTCTTAAAAAAAAAAAACTAAATAATTAATTAAGTTAAAATGCAAATATAAAGTTAAAATACTGTAACATACTTTTGTAATTAATTGGAGTACGGATTTTTTTTTCTATACTCTAAACCTAAGCAAGAGTGAATAAATCAGAAATCATTTCCATATGATGAGTAAATCGGAAAACATCTACGTACAATTTGAACTGTGGCTAGAACCCGTGTGACGAAGGTTATAATTATTTGACTTCTACCTACGAATTGTCTGTCACTAAAATCTATTAATATAATTTAAATTAAATTCATTTAAATTGTCTGCACTGTAATATCTAACACACTTTTCCCCAGGAATCGCTTTTTGGTGGAAGCGCTTTTTGGTGGAAGTGATTATTGGTGGAAGCGCTATCTAATGACATGAGGAGTGCTATGGACACTCTTTTTAACACTCTCTCTAACACCCACTTATTGGATGAAATCTATGTGGGTACCACACATTGAAAATGGATCCCACATAAAGTGAGAGACCCACATGAGTTTCACCCAATAAGAGAGTGAGTGTTAGAGAGAGTGCTAGAAAGAGAGTGTTCCTAGCATTTCTCCTAATGACACTAATAAGGCATCACTAAAAATGTCCTTTGATAGAAAGTGGTTAGACCTTGGCTCCTTTGTTATGGTCTTTACGTATGCTTAGTAGTGAACAAATGTGTCATCAAACTGTCATTATTGTTTGTAACCATATCCTTCCTCATGAAGATCTTTGTACCATGTCTCATAGATGCTTTTAGTTTTATTCTACCAGAGCAGTCCATGAAGTGGTCTTGACAATGGAAAGTAATATTCAAATATATGAAGGTCTGCAGAAGAATATCAATGCTTTTGTAGATGGAAATTGAGTAAGGAGGTTCTGGTGTTAGGGGGATGCCTTCTCTATATTTTATTTTTGTGGTTGCACAGTTTTCACATGCATAGGCATGATAATCCATCAAGCAGTGGGTCAAATTCTACTACTTGTATGACACACAGTTTTTGTTGGTTTTTCTTGCCTATCCATGGTGAATCTCAGCAAGTGATAGAATGCAAGGAGAGGGAGAGAGTTTAGAAGTGGCATTTCTATTGCTTGATTGATTGTAACTTAATTGCCATTCAAGAACGAGGATTTGGTGGATTCCTGTTTTGGTTATATTGGATGATGCGAATGTCACCTCTCATGAATTAGAACATCCTCTGCGTGATTCAGCTTCTATTCTCCTGCATTATTGGAATACTGGTATTTTCTGTTTCCATATACATATCATTATTGAAATCAACATAGTTATTGGCATTAAAAATCCTTTAAAGGTTTGAGAAAATTAAGGAAACGATTTCAGTACCGAAATTATATAAATAGAGGATCTGTGTAGATGTTTTTTCATCACCAAATGCCATACAACCTGTATAGCATTGCATCACAAAAGTACTGCAATTTCCTTGCTCTTTTTCTTATCATTTCTACTTCTACCCAAAACACTGCCCAGAGAACACCCTTCAATCCTGAAACACTTGATTATTGTCCTGTTGGTTGCCTACTATCCAACAAACCAGTCTGTTCCACACTTTCAAAACCCGGATGGCATCCTTATGGAAACCAAAAAATCAAGTGGACATCTCCTTGATGGACCATAATCGCTTCATGTTCCAATTCTTCAGTTATGCAGACATGAAACAAATTGTTCAACAAGGACCATGGATGTTTGACAATTTTGGACTAATTTGGAGCAAGGTCTTAGTAGGGAAAGATCCTTATACTATGCCCTAAGATACAATTGAATTATGGGTGCAAGTCCATAATCTCCCTTTCGGATTTATGACTGAATTAATGGGAATCTTGTTGGGCAATCATGTAGGCAAGCTTGAAAAATATGATTTTGAAACAACTATGGAAACTAGCGTAAGTATATGAGGCTAAGAGTGGCCATGAAAGTCTAGGACCCGTTGGTGAAGTGCTTTGAATTCATATTGGATGATGGAATTGTGGTAATGGTGAATTTCCGCTAAGAGAAACCAGGGAATTTTTGTTATGTTTGTGGTCTGATTCGGCATTTAGAGGTCTCATGCTCGAAACACTTTGAAAGAGGCTTTGTGGAGGGAGACCAAAACTAGGGTCCTTACTTGCGAGCTGATTACATGGGACTAGTAGGGGAAGAACCTGAAAACCCTTGGTTGCATGATAATAGAAGGCGAGCAGACAAGGGGGAAGAGCAGGCTTTCTTTATGCTCATTGTAACAACCTTCACTGTGTGTATGGAAAGTTTAAAATAGGGAGGGATGCTATTATTAGACAGCTGGTTTTTTTATAAACATGTTGTACCTCTTTACACATCTGATGAATGAATACGGGTGAATATTGAAAGCATAAATAACATTTCAGATGCTGCCCAGTCAGTTGGAGTAAGACCTTATGTGACCCGCACTAAACAGATAACAAGTACAACAGGGAATGAAACATTGTTATTGGAAGGAGATGAGGCGTGTATAACTCGCTTAATGCAAGAATCTAGACTTAAAACCCCGGTGTTGGCGAAAACAATGACTGATAACTCTTTGGAAACACGCCACAATGTGAACGACCAACAATATGTCTCACAACTTGCTGCTTCTTTGGCACAGGTCATGCGCATGAGTATGCCTTTCGCTGCTGATCCACTTGTGAATAGAGATGGCGTAATGTCTCTTAAAATGTCGGATGGTTAAAAGTAGCTTAAGCGTCTAAGGTTGGAGGATAGTGAACAAGTTGATGTGGAAAGTCAGAATGTTATGGATGCCATTGTTATGAATAGAGTAGATAATAATAATAATAATGTTGTAGAGTCTGATGATGTTGTAATCAATGAGCCTGATGCGGAAACACCTACCAAGGAAAATGAGTTGTATAGCCTGGAACTGTCGGGGTCTAGGTAGCCCGAGCATAGTTCCGACTCTTAAGTACCTTGTCCAGACATATAAACCGGAAGGAATTTTTCTGTCTAAAACAATGGAAGCCTTAAATAAAATTGAAGAATTAAAGTATCTCTTGTCTTTTGATTCTTTTTTCATAGTTGATAGATTTGGTATAGGAGGAGGATTGACTTTTCTTTGGAAAAAAATATAAATTGCACCATCACAAATTATTCACAAAATCATATTGATGTTGAAGTGGATGACTCTTTAATTGGAAAATGGCATTTGACTCGTTTCTATGGAATGCAGGAAATAGGGAGAAGGAAATAATCATGGAATTTTTTAGAGACCTAGCAGGAGCATCATGTTTACCATGGTGTGCATTCAGAGATTTTAATGACATTCTATCATCCGATGAGAAGAAAGGCAGATCAGAAAGATCTTCTTGGTTGATTCCTGGCTTTAGACAAACAGTGTTGGACACATGGCTGTTCGATTTGCACAAGAGTGGATAAGCTTTCACATGGTTTAAAAGTCATGGTACAATATGTTTCCGGATGCAAGTCTAGAGTGCATTTCAACTACTTCGTCTGACTGTTTCCCCTTGTGGTTTACTTGTAAACCAGTGGCTTCTTTTAACATAAACTTGCCGCGATTTAAGTTTGGAAACGCCTGGCTTGCATAATATGATTTCAGAAAACAAGTTGAACAGCGATGACAATCATACCCCGCTGATGGTATTACGCAAAAATTGAGTTATTGCACTGAGGATTTGGTAGATTGGAGTCGAAATAGTAACACCTTTCGCTGCGATATCAGCAAGGTCCAAAAAAAGTTGGCAAAAATTGGAACTCATGTGACACCTTCGAACGTCAACTATTTTAATGCACTCAAAAAAAGATTGGATAAAGTGCTTGTGCATGATGATCTCTTTTGGAAACAACGAGCAAAAACATTCTGGTACAGAGAAGGAGATTTAAACACAAAGTTCTTTCACACGGCAGCTACCTCTAGAAGAAAGGTTAATGGAACTGAGCATCTCGAAAATTCACATGGCACAATTTGTCGAAAAGAGGAAGAACTTCAAGTAATGGTGTGGGATAACTTCTCACATATGTTCACCAAACTCCCAAGCAATTGTGCCGCAGTTATATCTAAAGTACCAACCGCAATTATTGAAGAAGATAATTATTCCCTTACAACAGCTTTTACACTAGATGAATTCCGCTCGACCGTTTTCTCCATGCAAGCCGACAAGTGTCTGAGATCGGACGGCTTCAATATGAGTTTCTATCACAGATTCTAGGGCATGTCTGGTGAAAAAGTCTATATGGCAGGATGTGAATGGCTTGAAAAAGGTACTTTTCCTCCATATCTGAACTCAACGAATTTTGCTTTAATCGCAAAAGGTGATTCTCAGACAATCATGAAAGACTGGAGACTTATTGCTTTGTATAATATTGTCTACAAAATGGTGGTTAAAGTTCTTGCAAACAAGCTCAAATGTGTTCTTGATAAATTCATCTCTACATCTCAGTCCACTTTTGTACCAGGCAGATCAATCCTTGATAATGCACTTGTAGCTATTAAGTTAATTCATTTCATGAAAGCCAAAACAAAAGGGGCACAAGGTGATGTTGTTCTTAACTCTTAGGTTAGATATCATTAAAGCGTATGACAGGTTGGACTGGGAGTATCTCAGAGATATTATGCTTCAGATGGGCTTTTCTAGAAAGTGGGTTCAGTGGGTCATGCTTAACGAAGTTAATTAGAAGTATTCTTGATTTTATGATTATAATGATGCTAGAATATTATGTTAGCTATGAAGAAATAGATTGATGATGATTAATGACGTGCTAGGAGGATTATTATGATGAAAGTGAAAAGTAAATAAAATAATATAGAGGCGAGAGGTGTAGAATAGAAGTTTTAATTAGGTGGAGGAGGGAGAAGTAAAAAAGATAGAAAATAGAATGGAAGGAATAATAGTATGAGGTTAGCCCAAATATAAATAGAGAATTAACAATCAGAGTTTGTCCCGTGAGCATAGCTCAGTTGGTAGGACAATGCATTGTTATATGCAGGGGCCGGGGTTCGAGCCCCGGACACCCCACTTATTCACCTTATAAGGTGAATTTTAGCCACTAGGCTACCTGACCCAAAAAAAAAAAGAAACAAGAGAAGAAGAGAGAATAGGAAGAGAAAACCCTAGTTTCGGAGAAGAGAGAAAAAAAGTTGTGACTTCGGAGATTTGAGGTAAGGGGGAGATTCCTTTCACTTTAGGGTAACTTAATCTATGATGGGAGGGGTTGTCTTAAATTTTAAGATATTGTTGTTGTTACGATGTGAATTTTGATAAGAGAATGAGATGAATGAATTAAAAGGTAAAGTTGAAATATGAGAATTGAGGGAAACAATTTTAGGTTTTTGAATTGAATTTTTTTCTAATCTTAAAAGAGTGGATAATTCGATAGGTTAACGAAGAATTAGTGTCTCAATGATAGGGTAATTATATGGTAAGGACTAGGGTCGAGTTTGGCGAATTTAGGGTCGAAAACGGGGTTTCGGAGAGGTTCCCTAAGGAAAAATTGCAGAAAATCTGAAATTTCTGTAACCTGACACCTGCGCACGCTCGTTCCACTTGGGAGCATGGTCTGTGCTTTGGAGGGTCATGTTCGTGCCTCCAGTCAGTACGGTCGGCCACCCTGTCTAGGCTCAGGAAAAACCACCTTTTTTACCCCTTTTTCCTCTGAATCAAGCTTAGATGTCTGCATGAAAGTTGTAGGTATGGATGTTATCTTTCCAATGGCTTTGGTTTGACCTAATTCATACACCCACAACTGAGTTATGATAAATAACTACACATGGCTCAACCCAGTCGTGCAGCCTGTCCAAACTTAGGAAAACTACTCTTTTTAACCATTTTCTGCTCCAAATCAAGCTTAGGTGTCTTAATGAAAGTTTTAGGTAGGGATGTTAGGTTTCATGTGACTTTGGAGTTACTCCTTTTAGACCTATACAACTCGAGTTATGATCAAATTACTGTACATGGGTCATGCTGCGTTCTTCATGGACTTTCAGCATAATATTTTCAGTGGACTCTAAAACATCTATGAAAGCAATAGTGAGCTTAAGAAATCCATTAGTTTTTAAAGTAAAAGTAAAGTTCCTTAAGCTATATATCTAAATGGAGAAGTGTGTTGAGTCATAAATAGAAGTGATAACCTCAAGGTAATGGCGAGTCTAAAACATGAACCGGTAATAGTGGCTTAAGTCAATAGAAGATAGTAATGATGAAACTATATGTGAAGATAGGTACTTAAACTTAATGAGCCTAAAGGAATAGACATACAACATTATGAGGAATTATGAATGGAGTGATATAGATCTTAAGACTGAGAACGAATGGTAAGACATGTCTTTAGGTCAAAAGAACATAGTAAATGGGGGATAAAACTATGAAGAGTGTGGGTTATAAACATGATGTTGATTTAACAAAGATGTGAACTATAATATTTAGATATGATGTTAACCAACAAATGAAATGTTAACGTTATAAGATGATGAGGTATGATGATAGTATAAATGTCATATGCCAATGATGAACGACGTAATAAAAGATGCTTATGAAAGACTTAAGGGGAAGTAAAGAAAGTTATAAGAAGGTTATTCATGAACAAATAAAGATGAAAATGACAGTAAATTGTAGCAAGGGATAAATGTAGAGACGAGACTATTTGAAGAGTGTGAACTTAGGAAAGATGTTAGGTTGAAGCGGAAATGAGTCGAGGTAAATTGGTAAAGATAAAGACACGATGAGGCGTAGGTGAACTAGGATTTGAAAGGAGTAGGTTAAATAAAGGGCTGTGGTTAAAGATGTCAGTCACGGTAAGGATGAATATCGAGTTATTTATGAATAATGAGACAAGATCATAACGGTACAAATAACAAGGACGAATTTAGAGAATTGATTATGATGCTAGGATCATTAGGATGAAATGTAAACGAAGATATTGAGTTGTGTATGAAGTAAATGAACGATGTGAAGGGTAGTAAGAGCGATGAGTCAGGATATGAAACTAATATAATAGAGTAAAACTAATGAGAAGATAAGGGATAAGTGAAGAAAAGGGGATTGTTTTAGGAATAAAAGTTGAGTCTAATGATTTAAACTAGATTTACAAAGGTACAAACCAATTAAGATAAGTGTTTAGTGATAGAGGACTAAGGTAGTAGACGACAATAATGATGAAATGAATAACCGACGATAGGGTCTTACAACTTAATAAGCCTAGTCGTATAAAAGGAAGTTATTATGAGGAAAGACGAAGTGGTGTTAAAAATATTATGTGTGAAAGGATTGTCTGCCCTTATTAGTGATGCGGAAAAGAGATGGGTTATTATGGGGATTCACATATGTACAAGTGCTCCCTCGATAATGCACCTAATCTTTGCAGACGATTGCTTTCTATTTTTCAGAGCTTGTGAACAAGAAGTAACTTTAATGAAAGATATCTTAACCACATATGAGGCTGCATCGAGACAAGCGATTAATCTGCAAAAATCAGAGATGTATTGTAGTAGGAACACTTCCACAGTTTGCCGAAACCGTATAGCAACAAATCTCGGGGTTAAATAGGTCATGGGTGCGGGCAAGTATCTCGGTCTTCCATCAATGATTGGGAGGAGCAAGAAAGAGACATTCAAGTTTGTTATAAATCGGATTTGAAATCGAATTAACTATTGGAGCAGCTGATGCCTATCCTAAGCAGGGCGAGATATTCTTATCAAATATATATTACAATCCATACCATCTTATGTGATAAGCATATTCATACTGCCATGCACCTTCATTAGTGAAATTGAGAAGATGCTTAACACTTTCTGGTGGGGACACAACTCTACAACATCACGTGGCATACACTGGTTATCTTGGGAGCGTCTATCTGCTCCTAAGAATTTTGGAGGAATGGGTTTCAAGAACCTTAGGGCCTTTAATTTTGCTATGATTGGGAAGCAGACATGGAAACTGATTACTAACCCTGACTCTCTTATCACTAGGCTACTCAAAGCTAAATATTTTCCGTATAGTGATTATTTTAGTGTGTCTATAGAGCACGATCCAAGCTATGTTTGGAGAAGCTTATGGAATGAAAGAGAGGTTCTCAAACGTGGGTTAAAATGGAGTATAGGAACGGGGAAAACCATCTCAATATGGATTCAACCTTGGCTAAAAGAATCTATTTGCCTTTAGCATGTCACTGAAGTGCATGTTATGTGGGATGCCCTTACTATTGGTCACTTGCCAAACACAAAGGAGTGGAATGAGAATTTTATCAGGCATGTGTTTAATGCCAAAACCGCAAGTCAGATTTTGCAAACCCCTCTTCTGCCTTTGGTTCACATGGATACGACAACTTAGAAACACGAGAAGAATAAGTTATATTCAGTGCGTAGTGCGTATCGAGAGATCATTAATAACAATGATTCTATGTTACAACATAGTATTCCAGGGCATTGGAATACAATTGGAACCTTAAACTTCCACCTAAGATAAAAAAATTATGTGGCACCTTTGTCGTAATTGTTTGCCGACTCGCACGCGTTTACTGATGTAATATATTTCTATCAATCAAAAGTAAGTATTGTATATCGTCTCCACAGGGACTAGCGCGATATTCAAGCCATTCAACAATCAATATTGTTCTAAGTGTATGGATTTAAAATGTGTGTTTGTGTAAACTATATAAACTATTTGACATAAAATAAATAGAGAAGAGATAAGACCATTCTGCTTGGGGTTAGAGACACTCAACCAAGCGTAACAACTGCAATCTCACGATCAAATAACAGATTCTAACTTTTTAAACGATATTATCACAATCACTCAACAACATCATTCGTGTCCAAATGATGTCGTAATTTCTAATGGACTATTCAAAAGTCGATTTCCCAAACTATTAAACAATCACAAAGTCGATCAGATCGTTTAATCGATGATTTCTCATTCTATTAAACAACCCAAAAGCGTTAAGTTCTTGATTACAAAGTGATTATCAAATATTCAATCCTATGTCTAGAATTAAAACTTAGATAGATTATTATTCTAACCCTAGATCCAAAAGTATTTGTCAATAACATTTCAAATCTCAAATAAAGCTTTAAATGCAAGAATAATAACAATATTGAATAAATAAGCTAGAACCATATATTAAAAGATCAAGAGTTTACATAATGGCTTGTTTGAATACCTCAAAACCCACGAGGGTAGATGTAGCTACATATGTCTATGCAAGCTTGGCAAAGGATGAAAGAAAGATGAAGATTTCATGCCTAGACTCATGATGTCTCAACAAATCTTGGGTAGAATCTACTCCTAACACCTTGCTTTGTGTTTCTCCAATAAATGTCTCTAAAAAACCAAAAATCTCCAAAAATGATGTGATACTCCCTCCCGTGTTGCGCAGCTCCTCTTGTTATTCCGTCACTTCCATCTTTTTTTTTTGTTCCTCTTGGGTCAACCTATACCCCATTGGGTCAAAGGCCCATTTGCTTTTTTTATCAATTTCCTGCATAGGCACATAATGCTTCCTTTTTCTCTTTAATATTCACACCACCCACTTCTCTTATTAATTCCAACGTCCTTTCTTTTTGACCATTCCTTCACATCCCTTTTTAGCCTTAAAACATGCTACTAACTAATAATAATAACAACAACATATTACATGACTCAATAAATTTAAAACCATAATTTATTTTAAAAGGACTCTAAATTAAGTACTAAACTAATAAAAATAGAATTAAAACTTAATTAAAAAGACTCTAAAAATGTGATATGACAGACTATCATCATTTACTTGCAAAAGGAGTCCAGTGCTCTCCATCTTGTGCTATCTATGATAACTATGATGAAGATGGTAATCATTTTTTTTAGTGTAGCAAGAGTGTCGATTGCTGGCAGTGGTTGGGTATTTGGCTTTCAATTCAATAGATTTGGTCAGCTGATGTCTCATGTGATGACATGATTTTCCAGTTATTTCAACAGCTAGATATTGCTCAAAAACAAATTTTTGCAGTCACCTTATGGAACATATGGAAGCATAGAAACAACAAAGTGTGGAATAATGTTGTGGAGACTACTCAACAGATTGGAACACGCGTGGAGGCTTTTCTAAGTAGCTGGAAGATTAATGCACAATAAACCAGGACTCACACCACTTCTAATTTCTCGCATACTGATATAGATAAGTGGACAAAGCCAAGTGTCGGAACATTAAAATGCAACGTTGATGCATCCGTCTCCACTTCCCTCAATAAAGTTGATTTCGGAGCTTGCATTCGAGATGCATATGGAAATTATGTGATAGGTCGGACTGCTTGCTTCACCCCTTTACTCGATGTTGAGATGGGAGAAGCTATAGGTTTACTACATGCTCTCCAGTAGATGAAAGATCTTAACCTTGAAAATATGGATTTTGAAACTGATTCAAAGGTTGTGGTGGATAGTATCTACAAAGGGGATGGTGTCTATGATTTTATGGCTATAATTCACGATTGTAGACACTTGTTGATGACTGATTCATTGAACTCTGATATGAAGTTCGTTAGGAGACAAACCAATAATGTTGCCCATAGCCTAGCTAGGAAAGCATTACATCATGCTAGTTTTCAATTTCATCTTAACATTCCACATTGTATTCATACTTTGATTAATAATGAAAAGCTATAAGCTTCTTTTTGTAAAAAAAATAAATATAACAACAACAAAAGTCATGGACCAACAGACTTCTTGTAGTAACTTTGTTTTTCAATAGCAGTAAAGCTGTTGAAAGCAGAGGACTCTTGCTACAGATGTTAGTTTATGTACTTAGTTTAATAGTATACAACATGTTTGATTAAAAAGTTAACATTTTCTTAAATAAGATTTTTAAATCTTTAAAAATGTCAACCCAATGAACCAATTCAAACTAACATGTTCTTCATCGATTTGGTTTTGGTTTGATTCAGATTTTGCAAGAAAAATTTACAAAAACTGAATTTATTGGTTCAAATTTATTTTCTCTAAAAAACCTAATCAAACCGGCGTGTTACAATAAGAAGGATTCCTCCATCTCATTCACTATGTTTGCATTATATGGTTTACTTCTCTTCATCTCTCACATGAATTCATTCTGAACAAAAATATTATAACAAAGTAAAAATGTCATTATATCATCAAACCAACAAAATGTGATTCTAAACTGTCATACTTACTTTTAACTTTAAAGTCTAACACAATTGCCAAACATGATTTTAATGAAAATAAATCATCCGACATGATAACATTTGAATTGTAAAACCGAAAAGTAGTAAATTACGAAAATTCAATTTCAACCAAATAAATATTTTTTTAAGTTCGATTTTTTAGTGGAACAAACTTGAGCCAGACTATGCTTACCGATCAAACGATTACTAGGCGCCTTCTTGTAAGAACCGAAAGGTTAAAAAAAACAAAATGCTTTTGAAACAAATCCATTTAAATTTACCAAAATCTAAGACAGATCACAGATCAATATCTGTTTGCGTGTAAGCATGTGTTCAGCTGGTTCCGTTGAAAACGGGCATAAATCAAATACTCATAACGTGGTCTCCATCTCTAATTTGGCAGGTTATTGACTTACATAAACACTAATTAATTCTGCATGTTTCATGCCCCTTAGGCCAGCAATAATAAATTATGTTAAAAAAATTTAGGGGCAGTTACCAAATTAATTTATTCAAGTAAATTACAATTTTCTATCAAATCAAAATTGCAATATATAGTTTGGAAGATTTAATAAGAAACAAAAAAAAGTCACTACTCAAGTCCCATGAGAGTGAATTGACACCAACCATATTATGTCTTATTAGAGAATCATAGAATGAGTGTACCATAAGTTAAAAGGTTTGTTCAATTCATAAAGATAATAGTCCCTCTACAAACATAGAATGAGTGTACCAAGAAAGCTTAGATGAAATACTAAGGGTTTCTTTTAGCTTAACCAAGACCTGGGTTCGAATCTAGTCTTGCGCATCCAGCAACATTAAAACTCTTAGGGAGAGTTTTCCGTCCATTTAGGTCCCACAAAGCTCGAGGAATTAGTCTCCGCCAGTTGCATGCGGAGGATACCTGGTTTGCAACAAAAAAAATGGGTTAAATAAGTTTTTTGTCCCTATAAATATAGCGAATTTTGATTTTCGTCCCTAAAAAATTAAACTGAATGTTTTCATCCTCATAAAAAAGTTTATTTTGTCTTTTTGTCCTTAAAACCCAATTTATGTTCATGTAAATATCAATATTATAACTCTTTTATGTTCAAATTGTATCTATATTATGTTCGTTTATTATGTTCAACCTTTGTATATTCTTATTGTGTTCAAAAAATTCAAACACATGTTAAAATTATATTCATTAGGGACCAAAAACAAAATAAAAAATTTTGTGAGGATGAAAACATTAAGTTTAATTCTTTAGAGACTAAAATCAAAATTCACAATATTTAATATTTATAGGGACGAAAAACTTATTTAACCCAAAAAAAAATATTGTCGATGTAAAAACATGATGAGTAATCTATAAATACATTTATATGGGTGTTCCCTGATCCTTAAGTTTTGTTCTCGCCATACGGAACCTCGAGATTCAAATCATGTATAGGAAGTATTTTTGTTATTCACATTATAAGTTCATAAATTTATAATCCAAAGAATAATTTAACAAAACATTAAAATGTGTAACAAAAATAAAAGAATTTATTTCATCTATTGACACATAATTCTTATTTTTCATGTAAGAGTGGCAGAAAATGAAGACATAGAAAAACTACTAGGACTACCCTCAAGAAAAGCCAAAGCCCTCTCCAAATTAGCAACAACATCAACCATATTAGGCCTCTCTTTTCCTTCCAAATTCACACAATGCATAGCAGTATAAGCCATAATCTCAACAGATTCAACTTCATTCACTTCTGGTATTCCAACTCTATGATCCAACAAATTCCACACCTCTCCTGAACCTATCTTTGGCCCTGCATATTCCACTACACCAATAGGACTTGAACCACCTTCAGTTTTAAACACTGCTCTTTTACCTGTCAAAAGTTCCAACATCACAACACCTAAACCATATACATCACTTTTTGTTGTTAAAACATTCATAACATAGTACTCAGGATCTATGTAACCAACAGTTCCGACCGCTTTTATATTCGACATCGAATCTTGTTCGGTTTCTTGCCAAATTAACGACAATCCGAAGTCGGAAACCCTAGCATTCCACTTTGAATCAAGAAGTATGTTTGAGGATTTAATATCTCTATGAATAATCGGCGGCACCGCGTAGTTATGAATGTACTCAATTCCCCTTGCAGCATCTAATGCAACTTTGATTCTCATTTTCCATGAATTAATAATGCTACTATTTTTCTCAACATTATTCTTATCATGCAAATGATCATGTAATGATCCATTGCTCATGTACTCATAAACCAAAAGCCTCTCATCATTCTCCTCACAAAAACCAATTAGTCTCACCAAATGCTTATGATGAAGCCTTGACAACAATGTTAACTCAGAATCAAAAGCTGTTTCTTTCTCTTGGAATTTCTTCTTCTTCAAGCTTGTATCGCCTCTTTTAATCGCGACTTCACGACCGTCTAATAACTTCCCTTTGTAAACACATCCAAAACTGCCAGAACCAATTTTATTTCCCAATGAGAAATTGTCACTAGCTGCAACTAACTCCCAAAATGTGAAATTTTCTGTTCTGTCTAATTGCTTTGAAGATGAACCACTTCTTAATCTACTTGAACTATGTCTTTTACTAGAAAAAGATCTTAATGTTGTTGTTCCAATATTAGGCATTGGAGCTATATCAACATAAGCATCATCAGATTCACTACTTGTAGGTTGAACAGAATTATCGATTTTCGCCTTTAACAATTTTCTTGCACCAATCATAAGAAAATAAAGAATAGTACATAAACCAGCAAAAGCACCAACTGATCCAATAATCATAAATGCCAACAATTTCCAACCATTCAAATTAGTTTTTTCTTCATCGCCTTTCGAAGATTGATTCTTAGGTGGTGATGTTGATGGTGGTAGCAAAGGCACGGCGAATGGCAACTCGGTTCGACAATGATAGCAAATGCTTCCAAAACCATTACAAAGAAAATCAGAATTTGGATACACACCACAAGTGCTACATGAATCAGTAACACATGGACCAGGAAGAATCATTCCCAATGGAACATTAACATTAGTATTACCCCAACAAATTAGAGACAAATTTTTAGTACTCAAACCACAAACAAAATCCAAACCAGCAACAATTGACTCAAAAGAAACACTTTTCATCATCACATGATGATTATTCACATCATCATTATCAAAAAAAAAACCCCAACATAGAACAAATCCATTCTTTGTTCTAATACCACATGTGAAATCTTTTCCTAAAGCAAGACCTGAAAAAACAGAACCAGTATTCAAAGGAACATTTAACTTACCAGAATCATTGTTCTTCTCTCCTTTACAAACTAAAACACCATGAAGAGTTAAACCACAAACATGTGACACACCAGCAACCAATGTTGACATTGATAAATTCCTAAACTGTTCCTGAATCTCATTTTCAACACCCTTTTTACCATTTACACCCCAACAAAAAACTATATTATTCTCCTTCAATATCCCACAACAAAAACCAGTACCACAAGTAATGCATCGAAACCGAAAATTTTCATCAGGAGAAGGAAACTTGAATCCATTAGTTTCACCATAACCTCTCCAACACCTTACCACACCAGAGTGCAACTCTCTAGCACAAACATGATCATCACCAACAGCTACATCACTCAACTGAACATTTTCACTATGATACACCCTTTTAGGTTTGAGAAAAGACTTTTGTGTCTTTGTGTTCCAACAGTGGAGGCTGAGTCCATTAGACCGGAGGCCGCAGAAGAAACTCCGGCCACCGGATATGGACTGAAATGAAACGTTGGGGAGTATTGGTGGAATGAGTTTTTTGTTTTGGTAGCATTGGATGTATTGGTAGGGCTTACCGGCAACTATGCCGCAGATGGTGGAGGTGTTATTGATGATGGCTGTGGTGGCGGCGGTGCCGAGGCTGTTGACGGTGGTTATGGTGAAAATGAATGAGAAAATGAGTGTTAGTGTTGTTGGTGTCATTGGGAAGGTGAGTTAGGTTTGTTGGTTTTCTTCATTGATGAGGTTTTCTGATAGGGAAATGGTGTGAGAGAAGAGAAGAGAAGAGAAGAAAGAGTATCGTGAGAAAATTAACATAAACATGAACATGCTATTGCATTTTTTATCAACATGATATAGCTACTACTATTTATTTTTTTTGGTAGAATATAGCTACTTCTATCAATATGTTAGATAAAAAAAATATATCGATTGAAAATTCACACACACAAGTAGGATAAAATTAGGGTTTGAACTCCGATCAAGATGTCTAGTCTAACAATTTTGACTTTTTTTTATTTTTAGAGAATTTCAACATTTTTGTCGGTTCTAAGACTTGTGGACTATATTATTATTATTATGTTTAAAAGAATTATTTATTTCATAAAAAAATAGTTGTAAAATTTTATGTAATTATTAAAAAAAATCAGTTACTATTTAACTAGATTATAAAAATCAATTGTCTCATAAGTAATAAACTACATGTGGAAGCAACTGATATGTTAGGGATGCGATATTTTTGAATTCGGAATTCCCCGCTTCTCAATGCTAATGTGTATGAGTTTCATTATTAAGCTATTTAAAAAAGAAAAATAACAAAATTATAAATAAAATCTCTCTCAAAAGAAATAATTTAAATAAATAGGTAGAATTGAGATATTAAGATAAAAAAAAATTGAGAAAGATATTAAGATAATATTGATTTTTTTGACAGAATAAGATAATATTGATATATCGGAGAAAATTGGAATTGCAGATTATGGTATTAATTGTGACAGTCAACCTTGCTTATATTTGAAAGAAAAACCGATAAATGGAATAAGATTTGCGTATTTAATTGGTTATGGTCACCAAGATAAATGAGAGTTAGGATGAAAGAGGAAACCGTTTTCAAATTTGACTGAAGATGACATTGGTCTGTGCCTTGGACGGCTAGTTATTACTATTCAGATATTTGAAATACAGACAGAATAGTTAAATGCATTGACCAATTAACAAAGAGTGAATTAAAGAGGCTAATTTTCTTTTGTCATTTTTCCTTTCACAAATTACTCCATTCAAGATAATTTTGTTTTAGGCATAAATGTGAACAAGGTATGATGTGCTCACCTTGACTATTTTTTATTTTTTTTTAAAATCTGATATCATCTGTGTTTGCAATTGTAAAGACCAATCACTCGAGTCTTGTGAGACTTAAATGAGTTGCAAACTCTTCCTAAAAGTTTCAACGCTACTACATGCCCAAACCTAAATTCGAACTCAGGATCTTGACTAACTGGGTAGACAAACATCTGTAATTAATTTGGAATATCATATATTTCAGAGAAATGATTGTTTTACCCAAAACTATGAGGTCTAAAGTCCTGGTTTTGGGTTCTTGATCTTTATGTCGACTCTTTCGATATTTATTTGATATTGTAAAACGACATATAAATGAGAAATTGAGAGGAATTCAACTCTAAAATGAAACACATGTTTATGTAAGAATAAATTTTACCGTACAGAGAGAATATTTGAATTTATAAATACAAATTAGAAAATCAATATTAAATTTAATCAAACAAGAAATCAATTTAAATAATTAAAAAATTGTATTTAAGTTTGTAACAAGGTTAATTTTGTTATTTTATATGGTTTAAAAAACTCAGAAAAAATAGTTAGATTATGACAAAATATTCTGAAATCTACTAAAATAAAAATGATATGAATTTTTTTTTTTAAAAATCAAAATGGGATAAATTAACAGCGGCGGTGAACACTTCTCAGTACAAGGTGTACCAGAGAAATCACCCCGATTGAAAAATTATTTAAAATTATATTACTACATTTTCCCTATAAATAAGACCACATATACTAATGCATAAGAATTGAGAAAAATAATTCTTAAATCTCCTCACTCTCATCAAATGACTAGCCGAGAACATGGGATTATTAGGTCTCGCAAACTCATTAATCTCTATACCTGAACTCAAAACCTTATATCTCCCTTACCCACTGATCTCATTAATGAATTAAATTATCATAATTGAAAAATGACTATAAAAGACAGTTATGATGCTTTTATTGAAAATAACATGTGGGTCTTAGTTCTTAGTTCGTCAAATGCTAATGTTTTCAAAGTTTGTGGATTTTAGGCATAAGAAGAATTATGATCGATCTTTTGAGTGGTAGAAAGTTTGACCTCTAGGTAACGATGCAAATTAACAAACTGGTGTCGATTGTAGTGAAACTTTCAGCCTTGTAGTCAAATCGACTACGATTCACACGATACTAAGTGTGGCATTATCTAAATCATGATGTCTAGATGTCAAAAATATCTTCTTGTATCAAAACCGTGATGAAACTGTCTACATACACCAACCTCCTTGTTTTTGTCATGCTCAACTCTTTGACCATGTATGTCTGCTAAAAAAGATTCTTTGTGAACTCCGACAAACACCTTGCACATAGTACCATCGTTTTACTAACTATGTTGCTACGATGGGATTCTCTCACAATATTTATAACCACTCCTTATTTATTTACCATTATGGCAATGACATCGCTTATATGCTACTACTCCATTGGATGACATTATTCTTGTTGCTTCTTTTGACTCCCTTCATGCATCTATTATCATATGAGAAATGTTAACTAGTGTCTCCGGGGCACTAGTTAACATTTCTCTATTATATATGTCTAAGCTCGGCTCTGAATTTGCAATGAAGGGTCCATGTCCTTTAAATTATTTTCTGTTTATTTCTATTACAAGAAATTCATGAGGTATTTTTCTTTCTCAAAAGAAATATGCACAAAAGAAGTTATATATATTGAGCGTGGTGCGGGTATGTCCTCTTCCAAGCCATAACCTACACTGGTGGACAAAAAGGCAAAACTCAGTGGTTATTCATGAAACCCCTATCATGATCCAACAAAACATTGTAGCATTATCGAAGCATTACAAATACAATACTTACATTTACAAGATCAGATATCTCTTGTGTAGTTCGACAAGTGTGCTTGTTTATACATTCATTGTACTAATAATTAAATGTGGACCAAACACCGCCAAAGCCAAAGTGGAAAGGTTGTGGACCAAACACCGCTGATAATTAAATGTGTTTTAACAATTTTTTTAGAGGAAGAAATGTGTTTTACTTGTTCTTCCTCTATAAAAGAGATTATATTTCCTGGAAAATAACCATATATGTAGGGAGAGGGAGTTTAACAATAAAATAAAATACAATCTTTCAAAAAGAATAAATAAATAGAATGCTTTTCCTAAAAAAAAATAGAATGCTTGACGTTAGCGGGTTCCTCTCCACACTTGGACTTCTTTAGCATTATAAAAAATTCAATGCCACGATCAACACTTAAAAATTATATAAAGACACAACTAAGGTAACAAGTCTCACTATTTGATCTTGTCAAAAAAAAAGTCTCACTATTTGATTCTTAAAAAAAAAAAGTCTCACTATTTGATAACCTAAAGAAAAATCTCACTATTTGCTCTTTTAAGTGCACCTAATCGTCCCATAAACCATGATTAAAAAACATAAAATTCGTCCCATAGGGAAAATCAATCTGGTCTTTGAGAAAAATTGCATAAATTTATTTGGTTTCTAAAAACAGAAAAGTATCGGATAAATTAATCAATAAAGATTCTCCTTTTGAGTACAATAAAGATTGAGGATTGCTTTTCAGACATGTGATATGTCTTAGCAACACAAGTAAAAGGCCAAAAAACCCAACTGCCACTAGTTTTGTAATTATAACCCAACAGTAGTTAACTACCGCTTAGGGTATTTTAGTAATTTACTTGTGTTATTAAGAACTTCTGAATGTCAAAAAAGCAATTGTCATAAATATTCTACTGGTTTTTTTAGAACTGATTCTTTTTTATGAAATATGTGTGGAACAGGCTTGCATAAGACAATGTGATGCATGATGTTGAATTTCTTTTCACACCCCACACTTAGAGGTCTCCAGTTTGTCCGGCTTTTGAAATCCGGACTTGAAAAAAATTCGGGTGAGGGTTGAAACTTTTTACATGTTCGAATTCTAAAATCCAAACAAATCAAAGGTTTCCAAGAAGAGGTAGAATCTGAACAAATCAAAGGTCTTCAAGAAGAGGTAGAATCCGAACAAATCAAAGGTCTCTGAGAAGTGAAAAGTGGAAAAAGAAATTCTAAAGAGAATATAGCTCATAGAGTAATACTCCAAGAGCCCAAAATACAATCGTCATTTGAGAATTGCTCTTCTCCCATCTATTTTTGCTCATTTTCGCTGAGAAACATATTTGCATGAGTTAACTCACGCTCGACTATTTTAACGGAAATGAGAAAAAAACAAATGGGAGAAGAACGGTACTCTCGTCATTTTTATTCATATGTAATAAAGCCCACTAAATATTAAAATTACCGAACACGATAAATTAATCAAGTGCACAGGATAAACGCACTAATAGTAATAAATACGGATATGACTTTTTTATTTACAATATGTTGGTATTTTAATGAGATTTAACTACTATTTAAATAAAGATTTAAATAATATTATACAAAAGATAAAATTGTAATTATAAAAAAATAGTATAATTAAAATATAAAAAATCAGCTTAGAATCACGCTTCTTTTTTATCTATCTATAAGTATAAAGATATGCATCCTCATATCTAACAGTTAAATTGTTCATTCGAGTAATTTTTGAACAATAGTGACGGTAGTTTTATGAGAAAAATGGCCGTAAGAATGGATTGTTCAGGCTTATTTACTCAAATATACTAAAATGTAAATAGTTATTTTTGAAAAATCCCTAAAAAAAGAAAGTTGTTTTTGAAAAAATTTTAAAAATCAAATTTGGGCCGTCCAGCCCAACATTTTTTTTGTGGCCTTTAGGGTCAATCGAATTACTTTAGTCTTAAAAATTATTATATATGATCATTGCTCTTTTAGCCCCCACAAACACCTAACTTGTTTGGGAGATAATTCTCAATGACATTTTATGTGTTTTTGTAGGTTTCGGAAGATAACTCTTGAATATTGTTTTTTTCTTCTGTGGTGTTCGGAATTTGAATCACAGACCTTGCATATATTATGCATTAACCCTACCAACTGAGTTAAGCTCACAGGAACTAAATATAGTTTTTTAGAATAAAGAGCAAATAGATGTGCCAAAAGAGAAATAATCTAAAATTAAATTTAAAACTAAGGCTTCAGAAATAAAACTACAATTGTTTAGAATTTTTCTGTATGATATTGAATGATAAAAAAAGAAGGGAGCCACATTCAAAAGATTCTCTTTAATATACTATGTTAGTATATTGAATGATAATAAATTAAGGCTTCGTTGATATTTTTTTGGAAGGCTACCCCTTCAGATGGTTTAAAAGTCTAGGTACTCCAAGGGCAGTTGAGGAACGGTTGGATCGTGCACTTGGTAACGCATCCTGGTTTCAGTCATTTCCTAATGCGAAGGTGGAAAATTTAGTAGTCTCGACTTCTGATCATTATCCGATTCTTTTTACTAGGGAGCCTGTTACATGTGTTTGGGTGCCTAAAAGAACCTTCAAATTTGAGAATGCTTGGTGTGTAGAGTCGGGCATTCATGATGTTGTTTCTGACAGTTGGTTGTCTGGTGCAGATATGCCGATATCCGAGAGATAAAATCATTGTGCATCTGATCTTACCTCGTGGAGCCAGACTACTCGTAATGGTCTGAAAGAAGAAATTGTCGAGTGATGCAAATAATTGAATAGGTGTAGAGATCAAGGAGCAGCAGCTGATCCTAGTCGTTTGTCCTTATTGAGAAAGAAAATGACTTAGTTAATGATTCAAGAGGATAAGTATTGGAGACAAGCAAAAACTCATCGGTACCGTGATGTTGATTTGAATACGAAATTTTTTCATGCGCCTGCTACCTCTCGCAAAAAGGTAAATCGTATTCTTTCTTTAGAAAATGATGCAGGGATACGTGTAACAAATGAACAGGGTTTATGTCAGATTGCTAAAGGTTATTTTGAGAAAAATTTTCTTGAAAATCAAAGCGACTGCACCCCAGTGTTGGCAGCCATTGATAATGTTGTGTCGGTAGAGGACAATGATTTTCTAACCGCTCCTTTTCAGGTACAAGAGTTTAAGGAAGACATGTATTCTATGCACCCGGATAAGTATCCTGGTCCGGATGGCTTTAATTCAGGATTTTTTCAAAAATTTTGGTCAGTGTGCAATCCTAATATTTTTAGTGAGTGTTGTTCTTGGCTAAATAATAATCAGTTTCCACCTTCTCTTAATTCCACTAACATTTCTTTGATCCATAAAGGAAATGAGCAGCATACTATGAAAGACTAGTGTCCCATAACACTGTGCAATGTGTTGTGTAAGCTTATAGCTATGTCATCCATAAATGTGTTTCAGATAACCAATCGGCGTTTGTTCCAAGACACTCCATCTTGGATAACCCTGTGATTGCTATCGAGGTTATTCATCATATGAAAATAAGTAAGAAGGTAAGGGATAAGAATGTCGCGTTAAAGTTGGATATTAGTAAAGCCTATGACCGTATCGATTGGTTATATCTTAAGGAGGTCGTGATTAAAATGGGATTTGCTAGCCGTTGGATTAGGTGGATTATGACGTGTGTTGAAACAATTGATTATTCCGTAATTGTTAACAATGAGTCGGTGGGACCTATAATTCTCGGTAGGGGTCTTAAACAAGGCGATCCTCTTTCTCCCACTTGTTTATTTTATGTGCAAAAGGTCTCTCAACTCTCATTCGTAAAGCTGAAAGGAGAGGGGATATTCATGACATTTCTATAAGTACTAATGCTCATATTATTTCTCATTTGTTATTTGCAGACGACTGTTTTTTATTTTTTAGGGCGGAAGGAAGAGAAGCTTTAGTAATGAAAAATATTCTTGAGACTTATGAAAAAGCTTCTGGCCAAGCAATTAGGCTCCCCAAATCTGAAGCTTATTATAGTCGGAGTGTGCCATATCCTACTCAAGACTCTATCACACCCATTCTTGGTGTATGTGCTGTTATGGGTACCGGTAAGTACTTGGGTCTGCCATCCATGATCGGTAGAAGCAAAGAAGCGACGTTTGGTTTCATCAAAGACCGCATTTGGCACAAAATAAATTATTGGAGTAGTAAGTGCCTCTCTAAAGCCGAAAGAGAAGTGTTGATTAAATCGGCACTCCAATCTATTTCTTCTTATATTATGAGTGTTTATCTTTTACCAAATAAGTTAGTAGATGCCATAGAAAAAATGATTAATGCTTTCTGGTGGGGACATGGTGGCTCTACTAGAAAAGCTTTGCATTGGCTATCTTGGGAACGTTTATCTGTTCATAAGAATTAGGGTGGTATGGGATTCAAGGACCTCACATCTTTTAATGTGGTGATGCTTGGTAAACAAGGATGGAAATTTCAAGTTGATAATACTAGTCTTGTGTCTCGTTTGTTTAAGGCACGATATTTTGATCAGTGTGATTTTTTGCGTTCTAGGCTTGGAGCTAATCCCAGTTATCTTTGGCGGAGTATTTTCAGTGCTAAAATGGTGGTTAAACAGGGTGCTAGATGGAGAATTGGTTTTGGTGCTAGTATTCCTTTGTTCGGTGTTCCATGGCCTAAAGACGATTGTTCCCTCTCAACTTAAAGTCCTTTTTATGCGGCCCTTGCTCATGTCAAAGTTCAAGATATCATCGAACCATCAACAAAGGTTTGGAATGCTATCTTAATGTCTAATCTGTTTGATCATAATACTACCCAGCTTATTTTGAATACTCATCTCCATCTTCTTGTTCATGAAGATAAAATTATTTGGAAGGCTGAGAAAAATGGTAATTATTCCATTCATAGTGCATATCGTATTTGTGTCATAGAAATTGCAGATAGCTCCCATTTGCATATTCCAAGAAAAGGGAGTTCGATTTGGAAGCTCAAGGTGCCTCCTAAGATTCGAAATTTTGTTTGGCGTGTGTGTCGTGACTGTTTTCCTACACGTGTACGCCTGCTTAGTCGTGGTATTCATTGTCCCAATGTTTGCGTTATGTGTGGAACTAATTATGAAGATAACATTCATGTCTTATTAGAATGCCCAGGTGCGATGCAAGCATGGCGATAGGCTAACTTATGGGAAATTTTTGATAGAACTATTCGTCAAAATTATAACATGGATGGTTTGATATTTTCTCTTCTTGACTAGCTGCCTTCTACGCAAAAAGAGTTATTTCTGACTATCATGTGGAGTCTGTGGAAGCGTAGGAATTTAAAATTGTGGCAACAGCAAAATGAAACATGTATGCAGGTTGTTGAACGGGCTCGGCACCTCTTAGATGATTGGAGAACCGCCCAAGAAGTCAGATCGCATAAAGCTACTGACAATCATGCTCAGCTGAACAATGTTATTCATGGTCACGTCATTGAGTGGACGAAGCTGACATATGGCAGGTACAAATGTAATATTGATGCCTCTTTTTCTGACTCTCTGAATATGGTAGGTATTGACATATGTATTCGTGATGATCAGGGTGAGTTTGTTATGGCCAAGACAGACTGTTTCTCTCCTCTTTGTGATGTTAATGTCGGTGAGGTTGTTGGAATCCACACGACACTTCAATCGGCTGCTGATCTTCACTATGACCATGTTGATTTTGTTTTGGATTCCAAGTCTGTTGTTGAACGTTTTAATTCAAACCTAGTTGATAGTAGCGAACTAGGTTGTATTATTCAGGCTTGTAGGCAGTTGTTTGGTTGTAATCTTCAGAACTCTCATGTCGAGTTCAATAGGAGGCAAGTCAATGGGGTTGTCATGAATTAGCTAGGGTAGCCTCATCTTATGCTAGCTCTCATGTCTATGATGATGTACCGCCATGTATCCGTGATTTGATAGCTAATGAAAAGCAATGAATTTCTTTTCTCAAAAAAATAAAAATAAACTAATGTTTCATTAATTGATATGACAACACATCATTAGATACATGTATAAAATAATTGTCCACAGACAACACATACTAATTAAACTCTATTCAAAATAGAATCCAAAAACCATAAATAACATTTTTTTTCATGTCCCAATTTTCGAATTTGAACCCCCCATTTTACATGGTTCAAACCCCTTGTGTGTCAAAATGCATTTTCTCACATAAATTTCTCATCCTTTACAAAGAGAAAAAATAGTCACGGTTGAACTATGGCTACCTGCTTCCCGTCCAAAAAATTTATACATTTGGATTCAAGGATGTGAACAGAAAAATAATCATTTGTACACATTCATATTTTAAAATTTGAATATCCATGTTTATATGTTTTGAATCCCTCTTATAAAAAAAAGGTAATTCGTAACTTTTTTTCCAACACCTCACATGGTTTGGATTCTAAGGTACCGTTTGGTCCGACTTTTTTTTTCTACTTCTCTACATTTTTATGGAGAAGGTAGGCTAAACACAATATCAATTAAGAACTTACTAAAAAAAGTACTTTTTTTAGAATGCATAAAATTGAATGGAATGAGCTTTGATAAAAAGTTGTTGAATGCTACTTTAGAACTATTTGTTAGTAACAAACTATACATATCTTTTGGGCAAAGCTTATTGTAACAAACTATGCATATCTTTTTCTTATTTAAATAAAATTATACATATCTTTTTCAATGACACCAACAATGTAACAAATATAATATCATATAATATAATTATTATTTTTTGAATGACGTCAAAAATATAGTACTCTTATAACCAGGGACAGACTTGTTCAAGGCAGGGTGTGGCAATAGCCACACCAGCCCAGGCCCAGTTTTTAACTTTTTTTGTATTTGTCCACTACAGCCAGTGAAGCCCATCAGTATTAGACAGTTTCTTTCCTGATTTTACCTCACACCCAATAATATACCCCCCACCCCTACAAATTCAATAAACAAATACTAATTTTAACCATTTTCAAGATCACACCCATTCACCTATCGCTCATCAACTTCAATTGACACTTGTTGCTTATGCTAGGACTCATAGAGATGTTAGTGGTTTTTCCAATAAGGTTAATTTATGTTAATTTAATCCAATCATTTAATTTTTGTTGCTAGAACTAGTTTTAATATGACTTCTAATTAAATTTAGTATTATTTAATTATTTGACAAAAAAATTTAGCCTCACTAATATTGTGAGTCTAGGTCCGCCCCTGCTTATAACCAAATTTGTTATAGGGTATAATTGGAAATGAAAAAAATCAACTATTAGATTCAATGCTTTGTAAAATATTTTGCCAAACAAATTTTAACTTAAGAATAGTTGTAAAACTAAAAATAATAAAGTAACCAAAAGACTGAACTTCTTTCATAAAGCCCTTAATTTTAACTTTGCTTTAAAGTAGCTTTTAGATAGTACAAAAGTCAGGTCAAATGATGCCTAAAATTCAAATATTAAAAGGTATTTTTGGGTTTTCAAAGTGTACATCATGTGTTTAGGCAGAAGGGCTTTGATTAGGGATGACAAAAAAATTCATGTCCAAGGGTACCCGCGCGCGGATAAAATCTATCACAAATCTCCTTTTTTTTTTAGAAGTAGTTTAATGATTATAATTCAATTTTTAAGGTGAATAAGTGAGGTGTCCGGAGTTCAAACTCTGACCACTGCATATAACAATACATTGTTCTTGTCAACTGAGTTATACTCACAGGGACCAAATTTCTTCTTCCTATACATAAAAGATAAAAATAAAATTTCAAAAAGAATTAATGTTGTGTGCATAAGCTCCTTTTTTAATTAATTAGGATAAAAGTCGTGTGCATTTTCTTGTGTTTTTCATGCAGTGTTTTTACTCAAGATATATTTTTTTTGTGGATATAACATTTTTAAACATTATGAATTTGAGAAAGTCATGGATAGTTATGAATATTTTAAGTGAATAAACACATTTGAATTTTGTCATTTCAATTAAAATCTTTTTTAAAATATTGTTCAACCTCACTTCTTTTAAGAAGAGAAGACATGTCTAATTTTTCATTTAACGACAACTCACAACATTCCCATCAAATTGGTGCATACATATCTCTAATGTCCAACTTATCCATTCAACTACAAAAAATCTGCTATAGATTTTCTTTGTAAGTATGTCTAGCTGCTAACTCTAGTGGTGTTTTCTATTTAGCCCTCTATTTTACTCAAAACAGGAAAAATGGACCATCAAAAGATTTCTTCTATCTTTTAATAGACAAATATAGTAAAAGAAAATACATGAAAGATATCTTCCAATAAATCTGAGGGGCTTCACAGCAATGTGGGGCTCTAAAGAGCCATCATTGACTTCAATTAAAATGCATAATCCAAATATGGGTGGAGAAAATTGGACTAAGGGCTCATTTTAGGAATCTTAGAGTCTGATTAAATCTTATCTATGACTTGTTTACCACTGTGGTTCCTTCATTCTTCATCTCTTAGGAATTGTTAGTCAAAAACAATATTGAAGCTTATAGCGGATAGTTTATAAATTATAAGCTCATACGATCAAGATGGACATGTTCGGTAACATTTTTTTCACGAGCTTATAATTTATCATTTTTTTTCTTTTAATTTTAAATTTGTTATCTTAATTAAAAAAATATAAATTATTTGAAAATATCATTTTATGTCATTTTATATTTATCAGCTAATAATCATACGTTTTATCAAACACTCCAAATTCATTATCTTATTCGCTAGCAACTAGTTTATCTAATATTCATTACAAGATAGTTTATCACTTATAAGCTAATTTTGTCAAATTAAACCTTAATGTATTCCATATTTATTTCTTCTTCCCCTTTTCATTGCTACTTTGAATTAATAAAATACTTAATTAGATATTCTAATATGGAACTGATGTAGTTGGCAACTCACACTAGGTCTTTATTATTAGTTTCCAATTCAAATGGAGAATGCTCTACAAGCCCCTTAGTTTGCTCAAAAGTTTCTCTATCGGAGGTTACAATTTGATAATTGTTTTTTAGATCGGAACGTAACTTCAAATCGATTTATTAGATGTTGAGCAATAAGTGAATGCATAGGGCAACCTTCGTCCCAATTCCTACGATAACAATTACATGACTCAACACTCTTCGATTACCAGCTTATGCCGTGATTTTCATGAAGCTGAGAATTGTATTTTTATATTTGCCGCGCGTTGGACCATTCGAGACGCATATCCAAACAGGCACTTGAAAAGCCTACTTCAAGGCACAGACATACATGTACAAAAAAGTCATAGAAATATGGAAAGCAAGCACTATCTCTCACATTGGTTGTTTCTCGTTAGGGTTGAAAATAGGTAAACACACGTTGCAGTTAGGAAACAAATTTGCTCTTCCAAGCATTTCCAAATGAAGAAAATGCCACTTTTTGTGGAAAACGAGTGATCCCTAAATAAATATCTTCAAAATAGTCCCTTATTGATGATGCCTGCACCACTCACTCACTGAAAATCTCTTTTATTTCATGACCCTACAATCATATCATAGTTGAAATCCACTTCATCACGCGCATGCTTCATACAAATCATCATTATCTTGCTTTTGATTGGAGAGTGTAATACACAGCATCTTCCATTTTTGGTTCAATGTAACATGGTGGAAAGAGTTACTATTATGTGAGCAAGTTGGTTCATAAATGTCCAAAGCATCTGTCACGAGCTAATTAAAGGCTTTTTTGGGATGGCCTACTCACATTATAGTGGCCCTCCTGATGAGATCCAGAACCCAAATCTTGATTGATAGTGATACAAAGATTAGCCATTGCCAATTCCAATTTTGATATAGGACCCGTTCTATCAAACTTGTGTTCCATTATTGAAAAGAGAACCACATATTTTACATCAATTAGTCAATGTTTTCTTTATATATTTGGTTCTTCTTTATAGAATCAAGATCACTATGATTGATATTTGTTACTATATTCTATGCAACTTTTATTAATTACGGTGATTAATAAGTCGGCTCTTGTTAATTTGTGGTTCGACTAATACAACTTCGCAAAATCAACTTGTGAGATAAAGATCGTCTTCATTTATAAACTGAAGTATGATTTGAGTGATCTGATAAAGAAACCTAATAGCATATGTTCCAACGAAGCAGACATAATCTATGATATAATTTTAGAACTTGTGATTGAATTTGAGACTAACACGACTTCACTAAATCAATTTGTGAGATTCACTTATAAATGTTTATTCATGTCATAATACTTTTAATTTGTGATTTTTAACGGTGTCAAAATAGGTCTAATTGAACATACCAATCCTTTTCTTTTTTTAAGTAGTGACCACAAAGTTTAAAGTCTATCGTTTAAGTTGTACCGTTCTGCTTACCCTCCAAAAAAACAAGGCCCACAGAGGGCATATGGTTTGCCGGTTTAGATAAAAACTATGCAAAAAAAAAAAAAAAATTTATTAAATTTATTTTTC
>Ga0228711_1002244_pt1 | contig 29541 bp, 13 predicted proteins | sample MedpolnodulmetaG_2_FD_177996 | JGI IMG/M metagenome (GOLD analysis project Ga0228711, IMG submission 177996) | Root nodule microbial communities from Medicago polymorpha collected in Santa Monica, California, United States - brown nodules | ecosystem: Host-associated > Plants > Roots > Nodule... | reverse complement strand
TGAGTTTTCTCTCAAAAAAAAAAAAAACTCTTGAGTTTATTCTTAATTGAAATAAATGCAATAATATTATCAAATTTTAATTTTTTTTTTTAACAAATCAAAATGAGATATATTAACCAACGATGAAGCTTTCCGCACAAGGTGAGCAAAGTTATCAAATTTTAATTATGTATCAACTAATTTGTATCCGATAGTTATGAATGAAAGGACTTAACTTTTGCTTTGCTAAAAAAAACAAAGTATTCTTATTATTTTTTACTGAAATTGTACTCTTATTCTTTATTCATAGTTTAATTTATCATTTCTTTCGAAATAAAATTTGGTAAAATAAATTCATTTGAGTTGGTATGGTTGTATTGACTTTAGACTTTTGAATATGCTAATTTCAATTTCTAAGAGTCGATTCACCTTAGTGTCAATTTCAATTGAGTATTTTAATTTCTTAAAAGAAAATCGATAATTATTACACAATAAGAAAAAGGGAAATGGTTTAAAGAAAGACAAATGTTAACTTGTGCCCTCAAGGACACATGTTAAGGAACTCATTATAGAAGTATATGCATCAAAAGTCGTGTAGTCAACTTCTAAAAAGTCAAAATATCATGTTTTTCAATGCAAAATTGCTTTTTTTTGGATTTCTTAACATGTGCCCTTAGGACACAAGTTAACATGACCTCACTTGCTCAGGTTACTATGAGGATGTTGAGCTTTTTGGATTGTTGTACAAATGGTAGATTACGTCATCAGTCTCTATATATAAGCAATTATTTGATAAAAATTTATCCTTAAATATTAGTCTCTTCTTAAATTACTAAGTACTTTTTTTTTAAGGAAAAATTACTAAATACTTTTATTGCTTCTTGTCCAAATAAACCACAAATTAATACCATTAAGTGTTTTGAATTATGAAAAATCAAAATTTATTTCACATACATATACAAATGACATTTTAGGTATCGATTGTTGGGTGGGGGCGGTCCCTTTTCGAGAGAGATTTAGGAGGCTTTTTGAGTTATTTGTTAATAAGGATAAGACGGTAGCATAAATGTTTTCCTTAGGTTGGGAGGAAGGAGGGGAAGCCTAGGGGTGGTGTGGGCAATTGTTGGCGTGGGAGGAAGATTTAGTGGGGGAGTGTAGGACTCTACTTTCTAATGTTACCTTGCAGGATATTGTTACAGATGTATAGCAGTGGCATCCTAATGTGGGTGATAGTTACACAGTCCGTGGTGTGTATCAAATTCTTATGAGGCAGGAGATGCATAACCGCGATGAATAACTTGAAGCAGTTTGGCATAAAAATGTTCCTCTGAAGGTGTCAATTTGTGCGCGCCATCTTCTTCGCAACAAGTGGCCTACAAAGGATAATTTGGTGTGTAGAGGTACCATTCTTGTTGATGCTCAAATGTGCGTGTCTGGATGTGGTAATAATGAAACGACAGATCATCTCTTAATTCACTATCCAATTTTCAGTGTGCTTTGGCAACATGTCAAAGCTTGGATTGGTTTTCATTCAGTGGAACCCCAACATATTTTGGATCATTTTACTCAGTTCACTTATTCTACGGGAAGCTTTAAACCCCGTTGGTCGTTTTTGCAGCTTGTCTGGTTATGCAGTGTTTATGTGCTTGGAATGAAAGGAATCATAGATTGTTCTCTAATAAAGCTAAATCTGTTATGCAGCTTCTGGAGAGAGTCCAAATTACTACTTTTCATTGGTTGAAAGCTAAAAATGTGTGTTTTTCTTTTGGTTACCATATGTGGTGACAGCAACCTCTTGTCTGTTTGGTCATTGGTTGACTTTTTTTGTCTGTAATTATTCAGGATACTGTGTAGACTTTTGTTCTGCTCTCCTTTGCACACCTTGTGCTAGGTAGTAGGAATGTTATCCCTTGTGGTAATATATATCATTTTAGTTTGTTCAAAAAAAAGAAGAAAGAAGGTATATCCATCTAAAAAATAGACACATTAACTGCACTACATTTTTTTTTTATTAAGAGTGAAAATAGGTGCTTAAATTAAGAGACGGAGAAAGTATTCCGAATTTTTTTTCTTGATTTGTTAATTAAATACGCCACAAGTTTTATTATTTTTCTTTTACATACGTCTCAAAATAATAGTCTCCTTAACATTTTTTTCACTATTATACCCTTATTTAATAACTTTCGTCAAACTTAATTACTCCATTAACTACAGTTAATAAGGGTATATTAATAAATGATACAAATTTTATCATTAAAAACAACACAATTAATATTTTTTTAAAATCATACACAAACCTTAAACAATTAAACTTTTATCTTTTTAGTAAGCCTAAGAATTGATTGTATTGTTTCCGGTAAGCCTATGATTTGGTTTTTTTTTTGTTATGGATTTTTTTGTTGTTTCCAAGCCTAAGATTTTCTGTTTTTGCTGGTTTTGTTTTTATTTTCGGATGTTTTTTTTTCCTAAAGTTTATTAACATTATTTTGCTCCTTACTTTTCATGAATATCTAGGTATGTACTGAAAGAAGACGGAAGAAGAACAGAAATAATAGAAGACAGTGACTGTTTTAGTTTTTAATTTTTAATTTTTTTTAATCATAACACAATGAAATGGAATTAAATAATTAAAAATATGTCCTAGTTAGCATGACACGTAAGCGTATTTTGATAATCTAAGCTAAATGAGGGATTAGAATCCGGGAAACAAATGCACCCTTGTAAAAATATGGTATCTTTCTTTAAAAATAAAAAATATGTATAATATTTGTTCTCGTGAATTTAGCTTGAATGGTAGGAACATTGCATAATATATGTAGATGTTGGGGTTTAAAGAGAATTTATAGTCAGTATGTTACTTCACAAAAAAAATATATGATATTTTTCACGGGCATGCATACCATATGTCCTAGGCTAGTAAGTAACCTATGAAGATCTAGATACTTGATACAATACAATACTAGAAAAATTTAAAATTTCAAAATACGATACGGTGTGGATAATTGAATAAAAAGGTAAAATTTAAAATTAAATATACAATTGCACAATATATAAATATAAGTAATATTCCCCTAAACAAATATAATAATATTAATGATAAAAAAAGTAACAAATAGTTAATTACATATAAGCAACATTACTTGGTCAATATTATAAGGTTTTTCCATTTTTCTTATTTTTTTAAAGAATAAAAAGAAATTAGAAAAATTATGTTTCCGCCTTTTTATTTTAAAGAAAAAATAAAAATAAAAATAAATAGAAAAATCATGTATCACACGTGTATCAGTTCCCAGCGTTGTATACCTTGTGTACCACTGGCGCATCTCAAATGTATCAGTGCAAGATACGCATCAAATACCGGTACTTCATCAATTTTGAAATATCTAGGCTACATAGAGAGTAACTGTCTTATCATTGCATAGTATGCAGGGTTGACATTTTTCTAACGCGTATGAATATGGATTTAACCGTCAATAACTTCTCTTGTCCTGTGAGACATGTTTATACTAATTAATGCTTTATGTCCATTTATATTTTCTTGCACCTTATATGTATCTAATTTCTCTTTTATATTTTTTTTTGAAAGAATTCTCTTTTATATTTTTATTTGTTCAAAAAAATATAATTTAATTTATCCCACGGACATACATATAATAAATATTATTTATTTTTTTTAGCAAAAAAGTTTTTGATTTGGTCAAATTAAAACAAAAGCTTTTATTTTGGTCAATTTTACTAAAATAGTTTTTGGCTTGGTCAAATTAAAACAAAGAAGTTTTTGTTTTGGTCAAAAAAACCGTAATCTCAATTACTTATAAATGCACATATTTTTGCTTCAAAAATAAATACACATATTTAACATTGGAGTAATAAACCAAACTAAACTTGCAAAGAATCATTTCTTAACGACAAACCAAATGTCAAGATCTTTCGGTTTCTTAACCATATTGGCTTTAGTTGTTGCAGGTAAAAAGTCTATCCACCGTTTTCATCATCGTTGTTTAAATGATAAATCTTTCACTAATTTATGCTTCATTTTTTTTCTTTACTTTGTCCAAGCACAGTGCAATTAATACAGGTTGAAGGTGTTTGCACAAACGTTGTGGCTAATTGTGCGGATAAAGAGGTACATTGTCCACGGGTGTGTCAAGACTTTGGAAGAGGTGTTAAACCTATAAGCACGAATTGTGACTTCTACAACTTATGCACATGTTCTTACGAACATCCAGTAACAGGACAATTTGGAGTTAATCAATGCAGTATTGGGATGGGACTATGCACTAGTGATTGTAGGAATGATTGTTGTGATAAAAGGTGTACTAGCAAATATCCTAAGTCGGGTGTTGGGTTTTGTGTGCAAGACTATGGTCTCGACTACTGCTCTTGTACCTATAGACGACCTTGAGTTTGTTCTTAATTGAAACAAAATACAATAAATAATATGCATGCCTATGTCAAATGTATTCTTATGATTTTATTCACCTTTCAACATCATTTTATTGCAAATGAAATTCTGCAATGAATAATAAACGATAAGAATGAAAACCGGTTACCAAATTATCCTTTGTTGTAATTCGATTCCTGAAAAGTCTCCAAACAAAAATATAAACTTTCAAGAGAACTGTTTTATTCTAAATGATGTCTTGATAGTCGTTACAATGATTATGGTGCTTCGCCGTCAAGAATTGATAGAAGTCTTGAACAATATAGTCTTTGTCAGCTGATAACTGCCACTTCCAATAATCTACCACACCATACTGCAAAACAATGTTAGATAAAAGAGCGCCACATTCCCCTCACAACTCCTCCCATAATTTTAAACATCAGACCGGTTGGGCCTGTCCACTGGAATCCGGTTCGAGAATTGGTTTAATTAATGACCCAGTGGTTGAACTAATGACCCAGTGACCTCACCGGATCGACAACCGATCAGGTTCTTAAAACTATGTAATAAATAATAGAAAAATAATTAGATGATATAATAGAGAAATAATAATTAATATTTCATTAAATAATTGTGTGTGACATTCATTTTGAGATAATTTTTTATTTGCAAATGTCACAATTAGTTTTTTTTGAAAGAGCAAATGTCACAATTAGTGTTAAGTATTGTATTTTAATGTAGATAAAATCAATATTACAAATTTTCATTTTATCGTATAAGTTATCATTAAATTTTATTAAATGCATTAAAAGCTCCTATAAATTTTCATTAAATGTATTGACTTGTATTTAATAATTTAAATGCAATGTTTATATTTAAAGAATGAGATGTAAAATTCAATATTTATATTTAGGATAAATCACACTCACCTCCCCTAAACTTTATTAAAATATCACTCACATCCCCTCTATTTTTCAATCAAGCAGTCACCTCCCTTATTTAATTCTCTAACTATCAGATACCTCCCTCATGGGTTAACGGTGTTTAAACTCTATTATGAGACAATCATAAGCTGCTGCAATGTGCTTCCTTCGAAAACCATGATTCTCCTGTTTATGAAGCTACCTCTACTTCCCCTTAATCTTCCAATTCCACCGTGTAATTTACTTTTGATTCTCTTAATTTTATTTCAATTCTCAAATCCATGGCTTTGTAACTTGAAATTCATCTGAATCTACAATTTCTCTTGTTTTATCAAATGCTTCTATTTTCTAAATATATAGTTAATTTAGTGTTTTGCTTGATGAGTTAAATTTGTTCAAGTTAATTTACTCCAACTTTTTTAATTCCTTTTTTATTTTCTTTCAAATATTATAAAAGGAGGAGAGGTTTTTATATTGACAGAAGTAGAAGAGGTCTAAAACACTACTCTATTATTTGTGGAAATTGCTTCTTTTTTTTTTGTTACAGTAAAGATATAGTAAGTTCTGAGCTGGTATGCTACACCTACTAAATTCTAAGCTGGTAAAAATCATTTCTTGCTAAAGAAAGACGCAGAAGCATTTTCCATATTGGATAAGAAACCTTGACAGTCTAAGATAACGAGTGAAATCCCTAGCCATCGAGCAATACAACAGTTATGATAATTGAACATCGCAATACAAACTACAGCAAGACGGAAGAGAATGATGAAGATAATAAACACACCAACGCGGGAAAACGGTGACGCATAAACCGGCGATAGCAACGACAAAAATGATTGAAAGAGCAACATCGGGGAACACATCTTAATATAGGGAATACAAAACAAGGATGCAACCCAAGAACAAAAGTGAATGAGTAATCTAGAGATAAGAAAGAAAACAGTTTTAGTTTTGTGTGTGTATGGATATTGATAGGGAAAACGAAAGCAACAACAAATTCAGAAGGTTTTTGTTTTCTTAACGGAATTTGATTATAACTAACGGAAGGGGAGGTTATTGATTATTAGGAAAATAGAGGGGGTGTTTCTTGTATTTAGACCTACCTCAAGGGAGGTCATTATAATTTTCCCTCATATTTAAAGAATAAAATGTAGAGATGTAGTAAATGTTGGTTTTGTTTGTAAGGTGTTCACTCATACCCTACTGAGACGTGAGTTCAACTTTAGTTGTCAACTTTCGTTAGTAAAAAAAAAGTATGATGTAGAGAGATAAGAATATCGAAATAAATTAATACCCATAGGATATGTATAAATTTAAAAAAAAAAAATCAAACATGTAAATTACTTGTCAAAAAAATCAAAGATATAATTTATATACACTTTCAATGTAATGAAATTACAACATCGACAAATCACAATCATTCATTCATGCGATTTTAAAAGTAGTTATGGTTAATATCAATTGTTCTTAAAACAATGCTTCATGACACTCTTTTCCCTCAACTCCCATTATACACCCCTATGAGGCACATACCAGGGACGAATGTACATAGAGTAAATTGGGGGCAATTGCCCCCGCTACTTTTTCTATATTATTGGTTAAATTTTTGATATTTTAGTTATTGTCTCCTCTTTAAATAATAGGCCGCGCCCATTGAATGGAAATTTATACTATAAGAAGAGTACTTTTTCATGAATTTTATAAAACCAAATGTGTAAATGCATTTGAGATAAAATTTTAAATGATTTTTACCATACATTTTAAAAATAAAGACACGTAAATAACAATTTTAATTTGTAAATATTAACAAGTCTTTAATTTTTTCAATATATAATTGTATAGTGTTTATTTTTTTTATTTTTTTTTGTACAAAACAGGGCTAAAGGCCCAAAAGAAAACTAAGAAGCTAGCCGACGATTCCTAGGCATAGAAGCGCCATAGATGTCATAAAAAAGAAGTCTACGGAGCTCACTGGATGAATTCTCCATTATGATACAATTAAAAGAGTTTAGAGAAAAGTTAAAGTTAGTCAACCAATCAGCACATCAGTTACTCTCCCTCCAAGTATGACAAAATTGGACTCGCCAATCCAAAGCCAGGAGTTTTCGAATGCGTTGCACCAATATGGGAACTGAGCCACTAAACTTGCAGTTTTCTATAACCATGTCAATGAAGATTTTAGAATCACTTTCGACAATGAGTTGAGGGCTCTCGCCAAGCCATCTCCAAACCAATATACATGCCCCATATTTCAGCATGAAGTGCATCACAAATTTCAATCTTTCGAATGTAGCCTTTTAGCCATATCCGTTCAGAGTCACGAAAGAGGTCACCACAACCTGAATATTCTCCATTTCCTTTGCAAGCACCATCACTATTGAGTTTAATCCAACCTTCAGGGGGGGGTTCTTCCAACCTATGTAGATTGTCTCCTTCATTTGAAAATTGCAATGAAGCCGTTGATTTGAACACAAGTCTATCTTTTGAGCAAAATTTTGGATCACCAAGACAGGGTTATTCAATTGTTGAAAATTCTTTTCAAAGATAGCTTTGTTTCTCCATGCCCACATGAACCAACAAGTGGTCATGAAAGTTATCTTCCAATTTGTACTATGACCACCAATACCCTGCTTACTGATGTTATTAAAAATTCAATTCCTGCAATCAAAAGTAAAGAAATCAGTTATAAAGTTAGATGGAACCAAACGGAGCCATACCTGAGTAGCGTAGACACATTCACAAAGCACATGAATGGTAATCTCATCATCTCTCCCACATCTAGTACAAAGTGGAGATATACCCACTCTCCACTTGCTTCTCCGAAAGTTGGTAAGGATGCGCTTCTGAGCTACCAACCAGATGAAAGTTTGTATACGGTGTGGTCATTTTCAGTCCCACAAAGATTTCCAATCCCCCTCTAGAGCATGGATATCCCTATGTTGCAACCTATAAGCACTTTGAATAGTAAACTGGTGAGTACTAGTTCCCCCCATCCTAGGCATCAGGCCCGTCCGCATCGTTTGGGGAAGGTAAAGCAACGACCTGATTCACAATAGTGTTAGGCAAATTATCCTGCAAAACAATTAAATCCCAATTTCCTTCAGGAGTCAACACATCCCTCACAGAAAGAGTGGTATGAATAAGGTTTTGGGAAGCTGAGGTTAGGAGCACACCTCCCTTAGGAACTCATTTATCCATCCATAAATTTGTCTGTCTGCCATTTCCTATTTGCGAAAACACATGGCGTTGGAAATCATTCCAGATTCCCGCCAAAGCTTTCCACAAAGGAGAATTGTAAGGCTGAGAGCTACCAGAAATCATGAGATCATTACTTCTGCCATACTTGCTAATAAGGACTTTACACCACAACTCATCTGGCTTGTTAATGAGGTTCCACATATCATAAAAGATAATAATGTTATTATTTTATCACTTTTGCATTGCTAATTTTTTTTATAAATATTTATCATATAAAATCTTGCCCCCACAAATCAAATTTTTTGGCTCCGCACATATACCACCATATAACAAACCTTGGTGCACTCTGAGTTTTCTCTTTTACCAAACATTGTATTGAGCATGGTGTATGCCTTTACAATGGATATTTCATTAGAAAATCCCACCAGGTTACCTCAAAAGGGATGAAGTTGTTTCATAATCAATGTAATCCTACAAATGCCTCTCCTAGTATAGGATGTCGTCTAGGCTTCCTGGATCGACCAACACCATTTTTTAGTTCCAATTGAATATCTAAACTCCAATCATTTTCGGATTGTCCTTGTGGTGGATGATCCAATGACTTCCCCTAAAAGAAATTTGATAGTTAGCAACGTTGGGATGAAAGAGGCTTCTTGGTGAACTATGGACGTGTTTCACTTGCTTCTCATATTCATTCTCGTTGATCTGGACTCCTCACCTCATGAGTAAACTACCATCAATTGTATTAAGTGTAATTACTTTTAAACACATTTCTTCTAGATTTTTTGTCGGATCGTTGTGTTTTCTTAATTTCGGTTTTGCATGATCACAATTAGGCTTTGCATATCCTCAATAATGGCTTGAACAACCATCCTTGTCTTGTTGTCTTCTGATTGCTCATCTAGTTTCGGATAGTAAAGCAAGGCCGGGAAAGGACCATGCACACTACAAGAAAAATGGGTTTCAGCATCAGCAGAAAAATAGGCAAAAAGTGGACACATAGGCTTTTAGCATCAGAATAGCATCCACAAAAGTGACGACAGTAAAAGCCTTGAAACTAAACACTAGCATCTAACTGACGCTAAAATAGTATCTACGAACGTCGATGTTAAATTTGAGGCTAAATGGGTATGAAAAGTGTATCTAAATGCAAATGCTACTTAGCATCTGAATTTCGTTGATGCTAATTTTAAGTGTCAAATAAATGCAGATGCTAATTTCATGATTTTCTAAATAATAGCATCCACAATAGCATCTTGTTCACTAATGTTAATCCACATGAGTGTAAGTTATTATGTTTGTTGGTTAACGACCACCAACTAGGGTTACACAATAATTTTTAAGATTTAATAATAATATGACTTTTATAGAAATTAAATTAACACTTAGAAGTTGAGGCATCCAACAAAATAACAATCAAATTAAATATTGGTACTCAAGTTTAATGATAAAGAACTACACATATATTGAAGTCTTAAACATCAAATTAGTAGAAACTATACGTAATCCTAAAGCACCAAAACATAACCTATGTGTCACTAGTTTTGGTTATCCAAAAAAGTTTGGCATATGCTGAAGTCTTAAGCATAAAATTAGTAGAAATTAAACATAACCTAAAGCCCAAAACTTAACACGTCACCAATTGAAAGAGAACAAGGTGAGGTCATCCATAAGAACTTAACAATTGTGTTATATCCAAAAAAAAAAACTAAAACACCAACAAACATTAGGTGAGGTCATAATGTGGATGTTGAGTGTGACGAGATCGAATAGTATTACCAGAACCACCACCTGATTGATTCTCTAAAGCTTCCATGCGCTTCCTGCATTCTTCCATAGCAGTAGAGAATTGATTCTCTCGCTGTTGCGAACGCTGATCAGCCTCGAGACATCTCAATCACCTCATTTTCAGGAGGACCAGATTCTTGAGTCAGATGACTTACGCCTGGTCTAATGTTGACATATAAAGCCCCAGTACCATAACAATTACCTCGAGACAAACCCCCAGCAACATGCATCTACCCATAATCGAAGTCGTGTCTCTCCGCCCACCTCTTGCATATCACCATTAGAATTCTCATCAATATTTGATAGCTGAGTCAGACGCTGCTGATAGTTATCCTGTAAAAAAACAAAACTTATTGCTCTATGTATTTTGAATATTAGACGTAAGTTATCGATTTTTTAAAAAATTCTGCTACTTACTAAAATTTTGCATAAGCACATAATGAATTATGTCTATTTAGTCTAAGATTCCAGATTATATATGTTCACATATCTTATAATACATATCTCAAGATTGTGGACATATTCGGTATAAAATACATATATCAAATTGCAAATATTCCAGGTTTACATAACTTATCCATATATGTATTTTGATCATTAGACGTAAGGTATTGGCATTTTAAAAAAATTCTGCTACTTACTAAAAATTCTGCACAAGCACATAATGAATTATGGTTTTTCAGTACAAGATTCCAGATTATATATGTTCACATATCTCATAATACATATCTCAAGATTGCAGATATATTCGGTATAAAGTACATATCTCAGATTGCAGACATAAGTTTTTCGAGCTTCTTGAGTGATTATCAATTCTATTATTATACAATAAAAAACTTACATAAGTTTTTCCAGCATGACTGTCAACCCAATTGCCAGAATTCCTCTTATGAGTGACCAAGAAGAGTTCATCAGGATAGATAGATTGTCCAAGTATTTTACTCTGTCAGTCAAGCCATAAAACAAACAGTAATGTCTGTCAAATTCTAGCAATGAACTAGATATTAAAGAATGGAATGAATGCATACCATGTCTAGTTCCACGCCGTGGTGAGCCTTATGACATGTGGTATGGACAGCTCCTCCTTTGCTCAAACCCCGATTAGTCTTGTTTTATGAAGAAAGCTTGTTGAATTTGTCACTCTTCCAAATTGAAGAAGACTATCATATGCATCCTCTCCCATCCAACTAGGTCTTTCCCCCATATTTGTTACTTTTGTAAGCATGTCAGTAAGGCGCTTTCGGCACTTTTTATCAAATATGCTCCTGATTTCGTTATCATATTGAGTCTCCCATGAAACATATTCCTGTCAAACAATATAAAAATAGCAAGGTTTGTATCATATTTCTGAAGCAGCCAAAGGAACAAGGCACCATAATTTTCAACCACATAAACCCAGTCACAAGAGGGGCTCACATGTAAAAAAACCAGAAAAACAGTGTTGCTTATACAAAACAAGCACAAAAACAACCTAAAAAAGTACCCATCCCACACATTGAATAGAGGCAACATAATTCTTTTATATCCTTACCAAAAATGTTGCAAACCATTGATCTTGAGGAACATTTTCCCGGTACGCATAGATGCTATTAGTAAAAAATTTAGCATCAGGCATTATATATGTTATTTGTAAAATAACAAATTTAGCATAAGATTTTGTGGATTCTATTAGTAAAATTTGGTTAAAAAATATAGCGTCAACAAATAACGTCTATCTGACTAAAGATAAATTTCATATAAAAAAGGAATTGAAAAAAATGCATTTGCATAAGAATTTGTGGATGCTAAATGGACACTAACGGACAATATTAGCATCAGAAATGGTCTGAAGCTAAATAGCAACTTTCAATAAACTTATTTGAATTGATCTTGTGGTATTGACTTTGAATATTTAAGCGTACTCATCTTAAGGTCTAAGAGTCGAATCAGCGTGGTGCCAATTTCGATTGAGTAGTTTAATTTCTTAAAATATCGATAATTAATTACAAAATAAGGAAAAAAGGAAATGCTTTAAAGAAAACACTACTCCCTCCATCCTTAATTATAAAACTATTTTAAAAAAAATGGGTGTCGTTAAATATAAGACTCAATACAAATTATTATATGCAGTTATTATTCCTTTATCAAATACTCCCTCTGTCCCATATTATAAGCAAAAACAACCCATTTTTTTGTCCCAAATTATAAGCAAAAAAGACCAACTTTTATCATATTTAATTATGTTTTTTTAAAAAAAATTATCTTTTTCAAATGAAATTATGAAATGCAAAGTGCATTCAATTTGCTCTCTCTTTCATTTTCTCAATAACCAATGAAAATTGTTTTTACATCTTCCTATAAAACTTATTTCAATGATAACACAAGAAACTACTCCCTCCGTCCCATATTATAAGCAAAAAAAAAAAATACACTTATTAAGAAAACAAAAACATAATAGTTTGCAACATAGTTTCTTGTGTTATCCTTGAAATAAGTTTTATAGGAAGATGTAAAAACAATTTTTATTGGTTATTGGTTATTGAGAAAATGAAAGAGAGAGCAAATTGAATGCACTTTGCATTTAATTTTCCTTTGGAAAAGATAATTTTTTGAAACAACATAATTAAATATGATAAAAGTTGATCTTTTTTTATTATTATTTTAGACAAAGAAAATGAGTTTTTTTTTTCTTCTTATAATATAGGACGGAGGGGGTATGTTGCAAACTACTATCTTCTAGTTTTCTTAATAAGTGTGATTTTTTTTTTTTTTAATAATATCGGAAGGAGGGAGTATATTCCTTATCAACACTATCAATTTATCTTGGAATATAAAAAGTAACATTGAATGCATTTATATACAAAGGGTAGTTTAGTATTCAATGTTAAAAAAAAATTGTCGAAGTAATTAATTGTCTGAAATGTGTGTGACACTGTAAATTTATTACTTCAACAATTTTTCTTAATATCCGCATTATTTTTAAAGTGATATTATAAAAAGGGACGAAGGAAATACATGTAACGTGATCCTATAAATAACACAACACTAATAATGGTGAATCTGTGAGCATAAAAATTAGGGTTTTGCTAACCAATGTCTTAAGGGCAGTGGTTATGGAATTCGTTAGTAGAAACTTTGTCTTGGAAATACAAGGTTTTACTTTTGTCTTAGCAATATAATTACACAATTTTTTATATCAAAGTTACTTATTTTAGTACTTTAACTAATGTCCTAAGGACACTCACTAGCATTCTCCTAAAAATTAATGGTGATGACTCCACTTGCTTGGGTTATTATGAGGGTGCTGGATTATTTTGATTGTTGAACAAATTGTAGAATGTTCTGGATGTTTGTGTTGATTTTGTTATTAAACAAGCTGCAAGATTTTTGTCTTTATTTTGTTGACTCCACTTGCATGTTTTTTTTTTGCTCGGGTGTAGATTTGATTGTGTGACTAGTCTTGACCAAAAATAAATGATTTGATTGTGTTTTTGTTTTTTGAATTAATCCTTCGGATTTTAAGGAAAATGTCCTGGTGAAGATCATTAAAGACTTGATTTCAAGTGCTTGGTTGAGTGTGTTGGTTCTAATAAGCCTAAGATTTGGAATGATTTTATTTTTATGAATTTTTTTTATTGAAGAAATTTTTATGAATTTTTTGTTATTCGTGAATTTTCATTTTGAGTTTTTGCGGGTTTTATTTTTAATTTTTTTTCCTTTCTTTTTCGATGTTTTTTCTAGATAAAATTTGTTAACATGTTTGTTACTTTTCAAGGGGTTTAGATGAATATTTAGGTATGCACTGAAAGAAGATGGAAGAAGAGCAAGAAAGAAGATGATGATTGATTTAGCTTTTTTATTTTTTAAATAAATTTTAATCATAAAACAATTGAATGGAATTAACTAATTGAATATGTCCTAATTAGTATGAGGCTTAAACATATTGTGATAATCTAAGTTAGAATTCGGAAAACAAATGCACCCTTATGAAAAGATATAGTATTTTTCATGTATGCCTATCTAACACGTATCAAATACCGATACTTCATTAAATTTGAAGTCTCTGAACTACATATCTCGTAATTGTCTTTTTTATTGCATAGTATGCAGGGTGGACTTTTTTCTAACGCATGAGTATGTATTTAACCGTCAATAACTTCTCTTATTATGTAAGACTTGTTTGTATTTATGCTTTATGTCCACAAGTCTATTCTTGCACCTAATATGTATCTAATTTCTCTTTTATATTTTTATTTGTTCACAGAAATATAATTTAATTTTATCCCACCGACATACAAATAAGATGGAAGAAGAAGAGAAAGAAAGAAGATGATGATTGATTTATTTTTTTTAAAAATAAATTTTAAGCTTAATTGCAGTTTTAGCCCCCTAACTTTCTCAAAGTTGCGATTTTGGCCCCCTAAGAAAAAACTACAAAACAGCCCCCTAAGTTTTGCAACTGTAGCAGTTTTGGCCCCCCAAGACAAAAAAATAAAAAATAACACGTGGCACCTCACTTAGGGTGCCACGTCAGCGTAGACCAAGTCAATATCAGCCTTGGGGGCCAAAACTGTCACAGGTGCAAAACTTAGGGGGCTGTTTTGGAGTTTTTTTCTTAGGGGTCAAAATCGCAACTTTGAAAAAGTTAGGGGGCTAAAACTGCAATTAAGCCTAAATTTTAATAATTAAACAATTGAGTAGAATTAACTAATTGAATATGTCCTAGTTTTTTGAGAGGAATAAATCTATTGCATTTCATTAAACAGAATATATCCTAGTTAGTATGAGGCGTAAACATATTTTGATAATCTAAGATAGAATTCGGAAAAAGAATGCACATTAATAGAAAGATATAGTATCTTTCACGTATGCCTATCTAACACGTATCAAATACCGATACTTCATCAAATTTGAAGTCTCTAGACTACATGTCTAGTAATTGTGTAATTGTGTTTTGTTATTGCAAAGTATGCAAGGTGGACTTTTTTCTAACGCGTATGAGTAGTGATTTAACCGTCGATAAGTTCTCTTGTTACGTAAGACTTGTTTGTATTTATGCTTTATGTCCACAATTTTTTTTTTTTAGGAATTATGTCCACAAGTCTATTCTTGCACCTTATATGTATCTAATTTCTCTTTTATATTTATCCCACCGACATACAAATAATACCAAAAGAGTTTTAGGCTTGGTCAAAACAAAAAAGTTTTTGGTTTGGTCAAAAAGCAAACAAACCTAATTTCAATGACTTATAAATACACATATTAACAATCCAAAATAAACTTGCAAAGAATCATTTCTTAACGGCGAACCAAATGTCAAAATCTTTCAGTTTCTTTGCCATATTGGCTTTAGTTGTTGCAGGTAATAAGTCTATCCACCATTTTCATCATGGTTGTTTAAATGATAAATCTCTCACTAATTTATGCTTCATTTTTTTCTTTACTTTGTCCAAGCACAGTGCAATTAATACAAGTTGAAGGTGTTTGCACACACATTGTGGCTGATTGTAGTGATAAACATCTTAGTTGTCCAGCAGTGTGTAAAGCCTTTGGAAGTGGGGCTAAACTTATAGGCACGAATTGTGACTTCTACAACTTATGCACCTGTACTTACGATCATCAACCATATGATATTGATCTATGCGATATTGGGATGGGACTCTGCACTAAGGATTGTAGGAATGATTGTTGTGATGCAAAGTGTACTGGCCAATATCCTAAGTCGGGTGTTGGGTTATGTATCCAAGACTTTGGTCTCGACTATTGCAGATGTACCTATAGACGGCCTTGAGTTTGTTCTTAATTGAAACAAAATACAATAAATAATATGTATGCCCATGTCAGATGTATTCTTATGATTTTATTCACCTTTCAACACATCATTTTATTGCAAATGAAATTCTGCAATGAATAATAAACAACACACACATCATTTTTGTTCCTTACTTTTTAAAGGGTTTAGATGAATATCTAGGTATTTATTGAAAGAAGATGGAAGACGAAGAGAAAGAAAGAAGATGGTGACTGATTTATTTTTTTATTTTTTATATAAATTTTAATCATAAAACAAATAAATGGAATTAAATAATTAAATATGTCCTAGTTAGTATGACGTGTAACCATATTTTGATAATCTAAGTTAGAATCCCGGAAACAAATGCTCCCTTATAGAAGATATGGTATCTTTCACAGGCATGCATATCTAACACGTGTTTTATGTTAGTAACCTATGAAGTTCAGATCTTTATACGATACGGTACCAATACGATGATATAGAAATTGTTTAAAATTCAAGATACAATATATAGTAGGGATACTTGAATATAAAAAAAATAAAGATTAAAAATAAATATCTAAATGCACAATATATAATATAAGTAATATTGATAATAAAGAAGTCGACAATTAGTCGATTAAATATATTTGAAAAAGAGAATAATATTGCGTAGTCACTTACATATATTACAAAAATTGAACATCATCCCAAAAAGAACATCATTATTTTAAGTATATATTATAAGGCTTCTTCATTTTTCTTATTTTTTTTAAGAATAAAAAGAAATTAGAAAAATCATGTTTCCTCTTTTGTTTTTTAAAGAAAAAATAGAAAATAAAATAATTAAAAAACATGTATCTCACGCATATTACTTCCCATCATTGTATCCCTCGCGTATTTTGGGTGTATCTAAAATGTATTAGATAATTGTGTTCTTAAAAACTAAAATTTAATCTTCGGGTATTTTTTTGGTACATATCGAGACTCATTGGACAAGGATCGGTGCAAAATATGCATCAGATACTGTGGATACCGATACTTCATCAAATTTGAAGTCTCTGGGCTACAAAACTAGTAATTGTCTTTATTATTGCATAGTATGCAGGATGGACTTTTTTCTAACACGTATGAATATAGAAATATAGATTTACAGTCGATAACTTCTCTTGATATGTAAGACTTGTTTGTATTTCACTAACAAAAGACTTGTTTGTATTTATGCTTTATGTCCACAAGTCTATTCTTGCACCTTTATATGCCCACAATACTTGTCGCTTATAAGGAATTCACACATAACAAAAAATCAAATAAATTTTCTTATTTTTGATGGAATTTTGTATGTTTTTTCTATAATACCCTTAATCATTTATTATTTCATTATATTATTTCTCTCTACAATAAATAAGTAAGAGTATTGTTGACAAGTCAATAATTAATTTTGCATTGAAACTTGAATGTGACAAGTAATCTAAAATAAAATTATTCTCCAAAAGCGACAAATATGATAAAGCGGGGGATATATGTTTATTTGTTCATAAAAATATAATTTAATTTTATCCACCGACATACACATAATACCAAAAAAGTTTTAGGTTTGGTCAAAACAAAAAAGTTTTTGGTTTGGTCAAAAAGCAAACAAACCTAATTTCAATGACATAAATACACATATTAACATTGGAGTAACAAACCAAAACAAACCTGCAAAGAATCATTTCTTAACGGCAAACCAAATGTCAAAATCTTTCGTTTTCTTTGCCATATTGGCTTTAGTTGTTGCAGGTAATAAGTCTATCCACCATTTTCATCATGGTTATTTAAATGATAGATCTCTCACTAATTTATGCTTCATTTTTTTTCTATACTTTGTCCAAGCACAGTGCAATTAATACAGGTTGAAGGTGTTTGCACAAACGTTGTGGCTAATTGTGCTGATAAAGAGGTACATTGTAAACGGGTGTGTGAAGACTTTGGAAGAGGTGCTAAACTTTTAGAATATAATTGTGACTTCTATAACCTTTGTACTTGTACTTTCGAACATCCAGCACCAGGAGTACCACCATATGATAAGTGCGATAAGGGGATGGGACTCTGCAGCAGTGATGGATGTGATAATGATTGTTGTAATGATAGGTGTCGTATCAAATATCCTAAGTCAGGTATTGGGTACTGTATAAAAAACTATGGTCTCAACTATTGTCTTTGTACCTATAAACGCCGTTGAATTTATTCTTAATTGAAAGAAATATAATAAATAAATATGTAATACATATGCCAATTTTTAACGTATTCATATGATTCTATTAACCTTTTATGCATTTTAATCCAAATAAAGTTTGATCGATAATAGTTTGACTCATAAATCAAACTCAAATTCTCTCAAACAATTTGTTCTTTGATAGAGTTTATTTTGAATATGAGCACAGTTTAACCATTTGGTTAGTGGGACATTGAAGATGTGTAACGTTCTCTACCCCCAAAGTGTTTATAAGCATAATCTAAGACACTCACAAGCATAAGATAAGATGTAGTTTTTAGAGTATTTTAAATCATTCATTAGTTATTTCTGTAAATTTAGTGCCGAATTTTAAAACGTTTTAAATAAACTGTTGCTGACTTGCTTCATAATTCTTCAATTAATTAGGTATTTTTGCTTTTAATTTATTCATGAGCCACGTTATTTGTGTTTTTAGTTTTCATTGATTCAGCTGAGCAGATTGTTCGTTGTAGTGACATTACACTACTACCGAATTGAGAATTATGTTTTTTGTTTGTTTGTACATATTATGTTTAATTTTTATATAAACAACACTATGACGGAGTGCGATGGGTTGAGTCTAAGGTAGGGGTAATAAAACGGGTCCAATCCATCGGGGTAACACATTTAATCTGTCATTTTTGGCGGACTGGACCGAGGTTTCGAGTTCACCCCCTATAGTTGGCCCGTTCCATTTAGCCCACTGAAAAAGCGGTATGTGATGGGATGAACTGGGCTGGTCTGCGGCCTGATTATGGAAAAACAAAACTGACTTAAATGACAGTAGCCCGCCAATCCACCAGTCTATCTCCTAGCAGGGCGGGGAGGGGTGTGTGTTTCATCCCACCACCTCAAGATTTCCTGCACCCGCCCAACCCGTTTATGTTGGGATAATAGCGGGCCAGACCTAACGGGGCGGTCTGGACCGCATTGTCATCCCTAGTCTAAGGTATTGAAGGGTGGTGGTTGGGGCGGGTTGAAATTCTGCTATCTCCACAACATAGTTTCACGACCGAGGAACAACACATGGACAAGCAGTGATGCATTCAGGAGGTACACCGGTGGACGGCCTTGAGTGGGTATTTAGGTAAGCATATCACATGCCATTTTAAGTGCACTTGTAAATATGTACCTTGATTTTGATTCAAAGGTCTTTATTTATTCTTCTCATATCTAAACATTCCTCCCCTTTATATATATTCGCCATAAAGAAAAACAAACAAAAAAATTGCTTATACAAGAAAAAATGATATCCCGCGGAACAAAACCATGATTATGCACTACAAGGAAAATGACATATACCGATAGAGGTTTATAGTGACAGATTCAAAACCGTATGTATAAGAAAAGAAAAATATATCTACGGAAGAAAACATTGTTCGTAGGTAAAGATATTCCAAGAAAATAAAACAATAAAATAAGTCAAAATTAAATAAGAGCGCCCAATGAAAAGTTAACTTTACGAAAAACTTTAGTAATCTTTAGAACCAAATCTTCATAAACCCATAAACGAAAATAATTGATTCATTCGTGACTCGTTCCAGCTTCTTGGTGATTCATTCGATCCAATTTCCAAATCGAATGTAGAACTAACTTACGTTTCAATTTGTGACTCTTGTTCTTGTTCTTTACCCCATCAACCGCAGTTCATGACTTTATCAACAAGCAAGATTCTATGTCTTAGAAGGATGGCATATTTTTTAAAGTATGAGGGTTTATGAAGAAGGGACAATGCAATGTATAGGCAAGGATTTGTTTTTCTTTTCTTTATTGACATTGTTATATATAAGGTTTTGTATGCCTAATATGGTTCTTTCTTTGTTTGTATATATGCTCTAAGGTACATTACAATTGTCATGGTTTACCTATTCCTAATTTCTATGTTTGTAAGACTTAGTGTTAATTTTTGATATATATGGTGGGAGATTTTAGATATTGCATTCTAAATATTTTCGATTAATTGTCTAATTTGTACCTTGATTAATTATGTTTCGGTCCGGTTAAAAAGTCATATCCACTTAGCAAAGACTCAATTACATGGTAAGGTTTAATAAGGCAACAAGCCCATTACACTTCTTTGTGCTTATATAAAGGACACTCCACCGGAATTTCAAGTAAGTCCAATTTATCCCTAAAACCTCACAGCCTCCTTGTTTCCCACCTGACTTGGGCGTTGGAGTGTGTGAGCAGGTACCACCCCCTTCCTTCTCACTGACAACAGAGCTTCTTCCATGGATTCTGGCGAGCTCTCCACGGAGGAGGCAATTTCTTCATCATCCCATCATCAACATGAGACAATCTATCTTCCTCAAGATATTCTCTTTATAGAACATATCAAATTCGTTTAGTGGCATCCGGAATATGATGTGTATATTGATAGCAATAAAACATATGAATAAGTAATTGTCATTCAAGGTTACAATCTATACCAATGAAATATTAGGTGTCGTTAAAGTCTGTGGTAACAGGGATAACCGTAGGTAAAAACCATTTGTAGTTCTGATTAGGTTCTATACATACGTCCAAAATTCGTAAGTAAAAAACATTTGTGGTTCTAATTAGGCTCTATACCTACATCCCAGATATGTAGGTAATAACTATCTGTTTTGTCCGAAAAAGACATTTAGTCATAGTAGGCAATAGTGACGTCCAAAATCCGTAGGTAAAACCTAAGTATTGACCCCCAAAAAATGGACGTATGTATAGGTATTTGGTGTTATAACTATGCTAAAATGAAATTTACCTATAGTTTTTGTTGTCGCTAAATGTCAAGTTTTTTGTAGTATAAACAACCAAGAAGCAATCTTGTCGGCACATTTAATTTAGGAGAGAATGCTAATATGTTCCTTAAGAGCATTCACAATAGACCTTCCCCTTTGAATTCTTAAATAGGTTCCAGTACACGTCAATCATTTTCTTTTGTTCATCTCTTGGCACGTTCATCTCATTGTCATCATAGATGGTCTAAGAGCACATATTAAAAATATTAAAAATCTTTATATAGTAAGACTGTTTTAAACGTCGCACTCAATGTTTCAAAAGTAAAAACAAAACAAAAAAAGTTTATATCAATGAAAAACTCTCCTTTCTTGACTTATAAATACACAACTTCAACATTGTAGTAAAACAAAAATAAACTTTACAAAGAATTATTGCATAACGGTGAACCAAATGTCAAAATCTGTTTGCTTCTTCGCATTTTAATTTGGCTTTGGTTGTTGCATGTAAGCATCTCCACCATCGTCATCAATGTTGTTAAATTATAAATTGATGTTAAATCTCTCACTAATATTTTGTTAATTTTTTTTTCTTCATATTTTGTCCGGGCATAGTGCAATTAACACAGGTAGAAGGTGTTTGCACAAACATTGTGGCTAATTGTGCTGATGAACATGTACATTGTACAACACAATGTCCAGTCTTTGCAAGAGGAGGTAAAGTTTTAGGATCGAATTGTGACTTCTACAATTTATGCACTTGTTCTTACGAACATCCAGTGGCAGGACAATTTGGACTTAATCAATGTGATATTGGGAAAGGACTATGCACTAGTGATTGTAGGAATGATTGTTGTGATGCAAGGTGTGCTGCCAAATATCCTAAGTTGGGTGTTGGGTATTGTGTGCAAGACTATGTTCTCGACTATTGCTCTTGTACATATAGACGGCCGTTGAGTTTGTTCTTAATTGAAACAAAATACAATAAATAAAATATATAATATGATATATATTCCTATTTCAAATTTTTCTTATGTCCTTTCTATCTTATTATCAAAAAAAAGTTGGCTTAAATGCACTTTTAGCCATCTATGTTTGCCGTCATAGCAATTTTAGCCCCCTAACAAAAAAAATGCAATTTTGACCCCCTAATTTTGCCATGTTTAGGGAAATATGCTCTTTTGGCCCTTTATTTTTACAAAAAGTTGTGATTTTGGCCCCTTTTTTGGGACACGTGGCGGCTTCTCAACATAGTTGCGAAAATTATGGGGTCAAAATTGCATTTTTTTTGTTAGGGGGTCAAAATTGCTACGACACCAAACATAGAGGGCCAAAAGTGCATTTAAGCCAAAAAAAGTTATAGCATTCTTCATATAGACAGTCATGTAAACGCTTTTTTTTAGAGGGAGTCGTGTAAATGCTATTCCACATAGGAGGTAATAAAACATTGGTCTCGACTCAATCTAGGTACCGTTTGGTCAGACTTTTTTTCGGTCTAAAAGCTACTTTAAAACAAAGTTCAAATAAAGCTCTTTAAGGAAGAAGATAAAGTTGTTTGGTTTCTTTATTGTTTTTTAGTTTTAAAGTTGTTTTTAACTTAAAAGCTGTTTGGCAAAATATTGTACAAAACTTTGAATTTATTATTTTTTTGGTGGTGTCCGGGGTTCGAACCCCGAACCTTGCATATATTTATGCGTTATCTTTATCAACTGAGATAAGCTCACAAGGACAAAATTTTGAATTTATTATGAATTAACATACTAAATAAAAAAATGTTTAAAATATTTTTTGAAGGGAAAAAATGTTTAAAATATAAAAGATATATTTTTACAAATACTATATTTACTCAATGATGTTTATTTTGTGTAACGTGAAAGAATTGTGGAGCTGAAGAATATATCTATAATATGTATATGTGTGTGTATATATAATGAGAATAGTTGGTTTTTTCTTTTCCAATTATACTCTATAACAAATTTTGTTATAAGAATACCATATTTTTAGTGTCAATCAAAAAGATAAGAATTTATATTATATACTATTATATTTGTTACATAGCTGTGTCATTGAAAAAGAGATGTTTAGTTTTTTTAATAAGAAAAAGATATGCATTGTTTGTTACAATACAAATGTGTAAAATATATATATAAGTATAAATTTTTAGGCAACTACACTTGTACTTTTAATTAAAATCAAAATTTTATAAAATTAATTATACGTATTATGCAACACTAAAATAATTATACGCATTAGCGTAACAAAAAAACAGACAGACAGATATAAAGTATTACTCTAAACGCTAATGTGTGTGTGTATTTCCGAGGTTGAAGAGAGGGAATAAAAATATTCGGTGCTATTCAATGACAGCGTGAATAAAAATATTTGCGAGGTTGTGATAATTAAAAGATATTGAAATTAATATATAAGTGATAAAAAGATAATAAAATTCCTTCAGAAATTGATAATAAAATTAAATGGACCCCTCCTTAAAAAAAATTAAATGGACCGGTTCAAAAAAATAAAATAAAATAAAATGGAAGAAAAAAACATATTGAAAAAATAAAAGAAAATGTTGCCAGCGTGAGTTGGAGAGAGGTGCTTGTGAAATAAATTGTCGAGAAATAGTTTTTTGAAGTAGCATTCAACAACTTTTGGTCAAAGCTCATTCCATTCAATTTTATGCATTCTAAAAAAAGTACATTTTTTAGAAGGCACTCTATTGATATTGTGTTTGGCCTAACTTCTCCTTAAAAATGTAGGGAAGCTAAAAAATAATCGGGTTAAACGGTACCCTAGTTTACTACGATGAGAGCTTCTTGCTTGCTATGGCATTCGCCATGGCGTAACCAGCTTCACTCAGACGCCGGTTGCTTTTCCAGAAGCAGAAAATGCAGGGATCTTACGGAAGGGAATTAAATGACATTAAACATTAATCAATGGAGAATCAAGTGCAAGTTAATACCATGGTGCAATTAAAAAAGCATTAAACGAAGGGAGTTAAGACTAACGTGGAAGTATGGGAAGGCACAATTAACAAAAATAGTCACAAGACCAATGGAAACCAATGGTATAACACCTTCATTGAATATCTTAGTGGGGAAAGGCACAATTAGTTGTATGGTGAAAGGTGAAGTGAAAGAAATAGTCACAAGAAAAGTGATGTTTGAATTGTGTCACTTTATAAATTTGCCCTGAAAGTCTTAAACAAGATTTAAGTACTTGAGAAAATTTTTGGTCGTAGTTAGTTCAATAAAATAATGCAATATGTTTAGAACATAATGTTCTGGAGAATGTTCAAGTGATTAAGTTTTCTTTTAGGATTGATAAAGACTTAATAAACTATGAAATTAAGTTAGATTATTTTCAGAGACCAGAATATTCTGGAGAGTGATTATAAAATGATTAATAAAATAAAATCAATGATTAGTTATGGAACAGATAACTCTGAATATATTTTACCGATTAAAAATATAACCAAAACGTCCAGAAGAATGTTCTGGTGAATGATTAAAAAACGTTTGTGATAGTGTATGTGTGTAATATAAAAACTCGAGAGGAGGGAGGGAGGGAGAGAGAGGGGGAAGGGGGAGAGAGAGAGAGAGAGAGATAACACATGAGATTTATCCTGCTAACAGAAACTTATGACTAACACTATAAGGTCTTGATCACACCAGATCAGTCTGGAACAATTGTATTATCAACCTCTGCAGACTCATTCAATTCTTTGTTTTCGCACAAGAAAGGTTGGAACTTTTCTATCTCAAACTATTAAACCCAATAGACTTCAGACCTAGATTACACTTTGTATGATGATGGTTTTTTTGGATCGTGGTTACTCAACAAATGTTTGAGATTTTACAAGCCAAACACAAAAGATTATGATCCTAAAATATAGTGAAAAGCTTGATTGATAGAATGATTGTTTAGAGAGATGGAAGCTTTTGTATCTCAAACTCTTGCTTTTAACCTTCAATAACTTCCTCTATTTATAGAACATGACGAGTCTTGGAAAACAAGCCAAAAAAGAGTTGTTGGAACTCAATTCAAACGGAAAAATTTGACTCCACTTGATGCTTGGAAAGAAAGCAAGAAAACTGTTCATTGAGAACGTTCTCTCTATTCCAACCAGATTTGTGCAAAGTGTTTACACGTTTTGCAAGTTGATATGAGCTGTAATCTTGCTGTATAAAGCTAGTTGGTCCCTTGTTAAGATGTGTTGATGACATCTTGATGTCATATGATTTTATCACAAAGAACAACTTTGAGATCTTTCTTTGATGGTTTTGCTTGTCTAGAACGTTCTCTCTGTACAGCAAAACTTGAGCAAAGAAGAAACATGTTTTACAAGTTGTCATGAGTTGGAGAAGGGGTGTAGAAGCTTGCTGGTCACTTGTTAAGATGTGTATATGTCATCTTGATGTCAAAATATGTTGTCATATGCTTTATTTCCAAGGAATACTTTGTGATCAATGTTTGAATGATTTATTCCTTAATGGGTCATAAAAATGCATGAGGCCTTTTGCTGATTTTATTCCTTTATAGGTTTCTTTTGGTGAGACAAAGACAATAACAATTATTCTTGATCTTTGATTCTACACATTCTTAACATTTATTAAAAGATCATGTTTGTCCTTTGCTTTGATGAAGATGTTTTGTTATCTTTGTGAACTAAGAACATTCTCATGAACAATCTTATGAAACAATCTCACAAAACACATTAGTAGATAACAAGATAATAAATGTAAAATATGTTTGTTATCTTTAAAAACATTAAGTGAGGATGTTCTCTTCACTTTGTATGACCAGAATGTTCTTTGTAAGAACCTGAGAAACCTTGCTCAAAGTAAAAATTCATTTGATTGATCTCTATTCTCCCAAATCATATCTTAAATAATGATGGAAGATTCTTGGATCATCCGAAATCTTTTATGATAGAATCTTCGTGCATATGGTCATGAATTTTTTTCCATATTATTGATCATGAATTTTCTTCCTTGATGAGTCTCCAATTAATGAATGACTTAATGAATAATTCATTCATAGATTGGTTTCTCTTCATAGCTGATTCTAATCATTTTGATGAAGTAATAAAAATAATTTCGAGTGTAACAATCATCTTTATAATGAGAACATTATTTTCATCAAAGTTGATAATGTTCTCTTTTATATGAGAAGACAATATTTTCTTGGTGAATTAACTTTGAATTGTTTGATGATGCAATTCTTCTAATAATTCCTCTTAGTGACTCCACACAATGTTTCTTCTTCATTGAGTATCTTTCAAATATTAACCCTTTATTCCTCAAATCTTTTAAAACTTGGTTGAAAACCATGTGGTGACGAGGATGAGTCAATTGATCATAAAATACATCTTCTTGTTGAATCTTCAAACAACACTCATTTGATGCAAACAATATTCTTTATATATCTTCTTTGAGCTTATGATGCTACTATTTTGGTATTCTTTCATTGAGTTTATATATGCACTTGTAAGAGACTTATTTCTTGTCTACTTCTTTGAAAAGACTTAAGAGCAAACATCATTAGATCACCATTCATAAAACTTAACATTTATTTCATAAGATTTGTTATCATTAAAACATATTTAAAAAGATTTGTTATCACCCTAATTTAATTATGGCTAAAATATGGTACTCGTCCCTGCAAATATGTCTCGTTTAAGTTTTGGTCCCGGTAAAATTTTTTTTTGTTTTGGTCCCTGCAAAATTTTTTGTTTTTTAAAATAGTCCCTCCAGGGACTATTTTCAGAAACAAAAAATTTTGTAGGGACCAAAAACAAAAAAAAAGTTACTACAAAATGGGTCCAGTCATCATGTGCCACGCATGCAAATCATCACAAAAATGGGGTAAGGGACTATTTTAAAAAACAAAAAATTTTGTAGGGACCAAAAATAATTTTTTTTTTACAGGGACCAAAACTTAAACGAGGCATATTTGCAGAGACGAGTGCAATATTTAAGCCTTTAATTATTAAACAGATTAATTAGGTAGAAAAATGTTGTGTTTTAGCTGCCATTTATGTGGTGAGTTTTTTTGGACCTAATGAATTGAAGTCTTCAGAACCGAAATCTTTCCAACAAAAGATTACGTCAAATGTCGATAATTCCATTACCATATCAGATATAAACTTTTGGTATTTTCATCATTTAGTGCTAATTTTAGTTCACAAGTTTATTTCTTGAGGACAATTCAAATTCAAGTTTAGGTATATGATGATAGTTAATCGTATAATAGTTTTAGCATAATTTAGGAGCTATTTTAGAGTCTTCTTTGTAAATTATCAAATGTTTTAGTTGAATTTTTGTAAATAAATAGACAGATAAACATGCGAGTGCAAATTGTAGCATAAGGCCTTGGAACATGTTAAATCCCCTAAATTAGACAATTTTGTGGTTGGTTATGATTTTCTCAAGATTATCGAAGTATCCCATGGGGTAGTCACTATGAGTATTTCAGTGATGAGAATTGAGACAAGGGATGAGATAAAGGATTAGTTATTGGTACATGGATGATGCCTACTACGATCCATGTGATATACAGTTGAAGGAAATTAAGAAGTACTCCCTCCAGTCACTATTATAAATAAAAATTCACTTTTAAGATTCATTCAATAAATTATGTATGTGGTCTATATATAGACCACATACATCATTTATTGAATGAACCTGAAAAGTCAACTTTTGCTTATAATAGTGACCGGAGGGAGTAGTGTCCAACCACTAGAAGAAGAGCTATGCATCGGGAAAATTAAAGCAAAATCGAAGGTGTTAGCCACGGCCTAATGTGCGATTCACAGGAAGCTGTGCGGTCGCACAATGATTGTTCCATATTTTTTTTGGAAATTACTCGCATATAAATAGAGACCTTGCCTCACTTTAATGACACACTCTGTCGAGGAGAAGGTGAATTCATGAACTAAGAAGTTAACATCGATCGAAGGTATCTTGGAGGTGAGAAATCAATCAACGGTGATACAAATTCATTTATTTATTTAAATATTCTTATGTTTTATGGTTAGTTAGAATGAGTTGCTAATCTTTTAGGTTAGATCATGTATATGACCCTCTCTTTAATTGCTTGAACCACGTAATCTGTTGCGTTGACTTTGAATACAATTGTTATGTTTACTTTTATTCAATTGTAACTTGTTCTTAATGTTTTTCTGTGTTTACGAATGTTCATAACATGATTAAACGTGACTTACTATTATCCTAGCATTGGGATTTTCCCTAGTCATAATTATTCAATCTGTAGTAATTTTAGAGATATTATATTAATTCCTTTGTGACAGTAATTTGGTGCTCATTTAAACCTTCAAATGTTATAGACTCATTTAAGACATTAAGGGGTTGTAACAGAGAAGAATGCTTGTGACCAAGACATTGACATAGTTATTTTGTTCAAATGTCGTGAAACAAAATAAGCAATTGTAGACACCGGACCCAATTATCAAGCAGTGAAAGAGAGAGAAATTCAACATGATCTAATCACCGCTTTATCCATTTTCTTTCGTTAAGTCAAACAACCATTGCCAATTGTAATCCCTCAAGTCACATAATCCTACTCATAAATTCGTAGTCGTAAAGTAAGAATTTCACAATTCATGTGGACACGAACTTTATAAATTTTATTACTTGACGACAATTTAGTACACTTGTTAAACCGACCATCATTGTGTTCCTAGTGTTATATACAGACGACATATTGCTCATTGGAAATTAAATGACATCCCTACCTTGCAACAAGTTTTAGACTAGGTTCATGAATTTCTTTTCTGTGAAAGTTTTAGGTGAAGCTGCATATATATTATCCCCTCTGTCCTATAATAAAGTGAATTTCTTTTCTATGAAAGTTTTAGGTGAAGCTGCATATATATTATCCCCTCTGTCCTATAATAAAGTGAATTTCTTTTCTATGAAAGTTTTAGGTGAAGCTGCATATATAATACCCCCTCTCTTGTTCTATAATAAATAAATGATTTTCACATATATCAAGTTTTTTTCTTTTTTTGTCGAGATTTCGTCGTCTGAGGGCGACGTTTTAATGTTCGTCGTCTTGTATGGCGTTGTTTGATTCGTGTCTTGTTGCGATGTTCATTTGTTTCCTATTGAAATAACAACTTCAGTAAATTACAAATTCAATCAATGATTTGGGCATCAACGTTGCATATCAGGAAACATAGATGTTCTAGTGACTAGGGTTTTATAATATTATTTGTATGCATTTTACTGTTGTATGCTATTAACTTGCGTGTTGTGAGTTTGTTCGCAGATCCATCCTTTACGTTTTTAACGGCGTTGAACATGTTATTGTATCTAATGTACGCTATCAATTTGAATGAATGAATATCGTTTTTGTAAAAGAAAATAGTTAGTATCACCTTTAAAAAAAAGAAGTTAATGTGGGTAGTGAGATAAAATAGTCACTCTGATTCTTTTATTCATCATGTTTTTTTATATGTTTAAAATAGTCAAATGCGATAAGTATTATGAAATTGAGAGAATGCTATAAAAAAAAAAAAA
>Ga0228711_1002243_pt1 | contig 29560 bp, 15 predicted proteins | sample MedpolnodulmetaG_2_FD_177996 | JGI IMG/M metagenome (GOLD analysis project Ga0228711, IMG submission 177996) | Root nodule microbial communities from Medicago polymorpha collected in Santa Monica, California, United States - brown nodules | ecosystem: Host-associated > Plants > Roots > Nodule... | reverse complement strand
GATGAGTATGCATTGGAGCTAACCCGCCTTGGTCTAGGTCTATCCGCAACGCAGAGATTCCAAGTCCATTAAGGGCTGGAAAATTGGTGACAGTTGCAGTGGCGACTCCAATTTTGAAAGAGTTGTTGGTGTTTCCAGCTACGAGCCCATGAAAGCTAAAATCATCTGATGTGACGCTTGCAAGTGGTTTGCAGGCATAGCCTGAAGGGGTGTTTGGAGCCTTTAAATCCGCAACACAAAAATCATTGCTAGAACCATACGAAACAGTGAATGAGAAAACAATGAATAGGAAAAGTATATGAGTAATCTTCATCTTATTATTGGATGATGATTACAAATTATTGGATTTGGTATGAGGTAATGTTAGAACTGGCTAACTATTTATGTAGGAAAGGGAGAAAATTTAAAATAAATCATTCAGTCATAATTCACATATATTTTATATTCTAAATCTAAATCAAATCCATTGGTAAAAAAAATAATTTTAAATCAAATTCTTGGTCAAATAAACAAAGTCTAGAATCCTATCATGTTGACCAACATTTTTTTGGGTACAATGTAACTTTTTTTGATGAAATATTGACCAACATTAAATAATTAATACTAGTATATAATTTGATCCTAAAATAATTGTACCTGTTGATAGCTGAGAGATATAGATTTATTCCTCCGCCTGTGGAGTTGCACCTATTGATACACGTGACAGTTGGTGGGGGTCTTACTCTCTTAGGGGTAATTGAAACATAAACTTAAATTAGAGTTCCTAAATTTCCAAAGACATGACTTTCAGTGTTCCTAAATGTTCCCTCATCTATGAATCTTAGAAGTACATAGCAAACTCTCCCCCTTGGTAGTTCTACAAACAGGCAGCCCTATCAGCGTCTACCTTACCAAGGTGAAAAAAGAATTGAGTTACTAGGCTGATTTAAGTCGTGAAGTCATATGTTTCCTTAATTACTAACTTGTTACTACCTGATTTCAGTATATGTTCATCAAAATTAGGTATGTCACCGCCCTAAGTACTTACTACTAGAGTACACTCGCTTTTGATTTGTTTCGCTACCTAAGTGCTTAAATCAGGGTTATGCTTCAGAGGAGACAAATCTTACGCACTACAGTAAAACTAAGTAGCGAACAGAAAATAACTGAATAAAAGATTTTAAATTAAATAATTATCCGACAAACAAAATAGAGGTTCAGTTACCCATGGTAACTAAAAACAAATTACAACAGAAATAAAATATACCCTGGATAAACCCTGAGTGAGGAGAGAGACTCCTCCCTTACTCTCTTAAAAGTATGGTTTTATTCCAATCCATATGTCGAGTTGCAACCTTACACTAGAGTTTCTACACGGGTTAGTGTTTAGGGTCGTCAATCATGTAGGGAGATACACTTTCACGCGTAGAGGTGCGTGTGGGTTCTCACTCTCTCGGAGGTATTTGAAACAATGAAGGATATTAGGGATCCTAAATTTTCTATATCCTAAAGGTTACCTTATCTATTGAATCTTAAAAGGACATCGACATATTCTCCCTTTCAGTAGTTCTACAAACGAGCAGTTCTATCTCGTCTACCTTACTGATGCCCGAAGATTGTAAGAAGAATAAAGTTACTATGTTGATTTAAATCCATGAGTTACTATTTTTCCCTAATTACATTGTATGTTATTAGTTATTTCCTGATTTGGATAAGTTTGCACCAAAGTACTATTATCTTAGGGTTGGTTCACTTCATAAGAAACAAAGTCTTACCCTAAAGTAAAATTAAATAGTATTAATAAAATAAATGAATAAAGAACTTAAATTAAATAGTTCAACAAATAAAATAGAGGTTCATCTTAGAACCATACCTTAATAGGGTTTATTCACTCATGGTAACTAAAGGAAAAATACAAAAGAAATAAAACATACCCTAGAGACTTAGAGTGAGGAGAGACTCCTCCCTTGAATCTTCTAGTGTTTGCCTTCCTCTTGATCTGCTTCATTTAAAATGAGAGAATTGGTATTTATAGGCAAGTTTTCACCTGAGTTTGGGCTAGAAAACCAAGGTTTTTCCACTAAAAAGTGGATTAAGCAATTTTGACCCGCTCCCAGCATGCCCGGGGCGCATGGTTGCAGCACATATGTGTAAAAATCATGCCTCAGGTGCATGAGAAATGCTCAGGGTGCATGGTGCATGCCTATGGCGTATGGCACCATGCTCAGCGCACATCAGTGCATTTTACTGTACGTAATCACCTGTTTCTTCAAGATAAGATGTCTTGAGACTAGGGAACAGAATTCCTCCCTTTGTAACGTCTTATGAGGCCTCTTTAATCTTCATTCATGGTCTTCCCAAGATCTTCACAAGTCTTCAAATGTTTTGCTCTGCCGATTTGCATGATTTCTTCTTGAATTACATCAAAACACCCTAAAATTGATATGTGTCAGGAAAAACTAGAATCACATGACTCAAATAGAAAACATTACAAAATGTCCCGAAAACCATAGGCAATTGTTCCAATACTCCTCTATTTTGGATTTAAACTAAATAAAAAATGACTGAAAAAGATCCTAAGAATAACGTAAGATGACCTATCATCACAACCCCAAACTTAAATTGTTTCTTCTCCTCAAGTAACGAAAGAAAATAAAATTTAATTCTTTACATATTTTTCAGGAAAAACATACTTTTGGAAGAGGTTGCTCATATCATCATCTCGTCCCATTTATAGACTTGACTAACATACTAGTTTCCATCCAACCTTTGTTTCTAAATTTAGTAAAAAGAAATTAAACAAATTTTTTATTTTAATTTTATAAATGTTATCCATGGATATTTGTATAAACCCGCAGATACCTCTATAATGTATTCAAATTCATATAATAAGACTTATAAACATAGCTAAAAACATCATAAGATGAAGCATCATCGTTGTTCCTTGAAAGATTTAACCATCTTTTGAGCTGGCTAGTGACATAGTCGGTTGGACAAGAAATACCCCGTTTAAAATTTCAGTAGGATCAATTAGATATTTTTTTTTTTAATTTAGTAGGATCAATTAGATTTTTGTAATCAATTAGATCATAATAAATGATGTACTATATAAATATATGTGTGTGAGAGAGTCATGATCCGTTGACATCAAGTGTCAACGAATTCGTTGACACCAAATTTTAACCGTTTATTTCATTTGATCTAAAGACTAATATTTGAACACCTAACGGTATCATGTATCATATTTATTGTGATTTTCATTTCCTAATTTGTTCCGCCGGATTCTCTCTCTTATCATAATGAGAAGATACGTTGTTGTTACGAATTCCATGTCCTCAATATTTTGCAGTTGACTTACCATGTCCTCAAATTATTTTTTAAAATTGCTTTCGTTCAATATTTTGCTTTAAATTTTCAAATAGTAGAAAAACAATAAGACCATTTTAATAGCATCAGATTGTAACGAAAAAAATAGCATAAAATTACAAAGAAGAAGAAGAAGAAGAAACAAGGCTTAAAGAAAAGGTTGGCATAAGATTAAGAAGAAGAAAAAATGAGGCTTATAGAAAACGAGTTGATATCTGCACATAGAAAAGGTTGGCTTTTGGCATTGGAAAAAAATGAACAATGTGTATTTATTTATTTTTTTAGAAATTTACCTTTTTTTTAATAAAATTTTTACTTATGTTTGTTGCACACATAGAACAAAGTTATCAATGGAATGTAAATTACAAATATATATATAGAGAGAAAACCGACTAAACAAATTAGGAGAGAGAAAACTGTTGAAACAAATTAAGAAATGAAAACCGCAAAAATATATACTATATGATACTCTTAAGTGGTTCACATGATATTCTTAATTTTATGTTTTTTTCTTCCCGTTACAATAGGATGTTATTAAAATGGCCTTATTGTTTTTCTACTATTTGATAATTTAATTTGTCTCTCTCTCTCTCTCTCTCTCTATATATATATATATATATATATATATATATATATATATATATATATATCCAAATCGTAACAAGTGATAAAGTGGTAAGTTTATTGTTCTCCATATGAATTGTCGTTCAACTTAGCAATTAAAAAAACTTATTCAAAAGAGTGAAATTAAAAAGAGATATCAATAGAATTACACGGTTTAATTGCCCTGACAAATGCAAGATTAGGTTTGTGATTCATATTATTAACGGGGATTAGGGAATCCTTGAATCCCTCATTCGTCTTTGTTGGAATTAACTCATAAAATAATTAGTTATTTGGTGTCCACTCAAGATGTAAGAAAGTAAATTTAGAAATCCTTATCAACCCTGACGACGACATGTGCGGCAAGATGACATAGTTATAATTTAACTTGGTTATAATTACAACGTTACCGGAAAGAAGATTTCAAAATTATGAAGTATCATACCTAAGTTCATTAACTATAAATGATAAACAGGCAATTGGAACTTCCGTGAACTAAATAAATTTGGGTTGTCAATCCTACTAATTCCATATAGATCAATTTTCAAGATTACCAATACAAATTCTCAGTTGAAAAAGCTTTAAGAACAAGCAAGGATGAATTAAATCGGACATAAGAAAAATCATAACTGAATATAAACTTTGTTAACTGAATCCAACAAACAAGAAGGGGTTCATCTTCAAATACTAATCAAAGAGGGTTAGTTGTTCATGACAACATACATCATAACAAAACATTAGAAAAACATACCCTGGACAGAACAAGAGGAGGATAGAGACCCTGCCTTGAAACTCTGATGCTTGACCCTTGACTTGAACATCTAGCTTTCTGAATGAATAATAATGTGTGCAATGATCTCTATTTATAGCAAGTGATTACTTACGGTTTAAGAGTAGAAAACCGAGCTTTTTGCACTAATCCAACTTAAAAAACAAGCAAACTGCCACTTCTGGCCGCAGTTGGGTGCATAGACCTAGGTGCAGTGGCACATCTACCAAGTGCAAGGGCATCTATGACAACCTCTCCTGTTCGATTTTTTTTGCGTTTTTGTCCCGTTTTTTTATCGTTCTTCCATCTGGAAATTACTAGGAACTTGAAATGAATTTTCTTCACTTTGTATTGTCTTCAAAAACCTTCTAGGAACCATTGGTCTTCAATTTCATATACTTGATCCTTCACGTAAAGTCTTGATTAGTCGATTTGCATGATCTAGTATAAAATTGAATTATAATAACTCGGGTGAAAACAATACAATATATTTCTCAAACCATTGACAACTCCTCTAGCTCTCATCTTATTTGTCTTCAAATGAAAATAAAAGTACTAAAAACATATCCAAAAATGTCATATGATGCTCCGTCATCATATAACCTAATATAGTTTAATCAAAACACAAATTTGGATTAAGTGTTGATATCTGAAAAATTAATGGTTGATAATTGGCTAAGTTAATTAGATAATTAGTTAGTTTGACTAAACGATCGATTTGGATGGATAAAGAATAATAGATTGGATTGATTAGATAATCAATTAGTAGAAAGAATAATCAAGTAGGTAGATGATAATTATATTAGTAAAATTAGCTTAATTTTTTTATCTAATTATATGTCGTAATTGATTAGAGTTAATTATTAGGATCAATTGAAAATGATTATATGTCGTAATTGATTAGAGTTAATTATTAGGATCAATTGAAAATGATAATGTTAATCTATTGTAATATACTTAATTGTAGATATGTCTTAGTTATATTAAATACTAATATTTCATGTTGATAAATGTTGTATCTTATAGATATATGCATATATTCATCTAAGTATGATATATTGCAGAGTTTTACCATGATAACATCAAAGTTTAATGGTCAAGGAGAAGTTGAGATATTTTAGTAGAAAAGACTTACATAAAGGTTGGGTAGAATTAGGGTGTTCCCTTTGAGAACTCAATCACCTTTATTGCGACAACTTAAATCCTAAATTTTTTCGTATAACACCTATACCATTGTACAATAACCTTCATAGTAACATTAACATTACCCATGTTTATGCAAAACTATGACATGCATCCTTTCATATGTGACTTCTTATGAAATATAATTTCAAACTACTCTGAAACACTTCATGATGAGACATGAAACCACAACACCGAGAGATAGACGACCACTCAATTCTTCATAAACCCTTTCGCCTACACATAAGACTTAATATAAGTGATTAGTTAGGTTAAATGAGGGATACACAGTTGCCCCTATATTAGAGGATCTCCCCAAGCCACTTAGGAATTCCCTTTGAGGTCCCCTAAGGTCTACCATATTATTCGTAGATTCAAAAATAATGACCTCCACTATTGGAACTTTCTATCATGTCCCCCCAATACGAGTTACCAAACCCTCACTCTAAAATGGCAACAAAAAAAAAATCACTTGGTCACAAATGCTTACTCTTGCTTTTCTCCACTTGTTGTCCTATAACATTTTTTATTTTTGAAGCATCACATACATGAGTCAAACGTAGTCATAAATCATATTTTAACACAACACATTCACATTTCACATAATCATATTAATTTTCAAAATTAATAAATAACAATTTTATCACAATGTTAAGGTAAACATAGTCAACACGTTCAATTAGTAACAACAACAATAGAACATATAGTAACATTTCAAGCATCCAAGTGTCAAAACAACTAAACAGTAAGCTTATGTCAATCAAATATAGTAATACAAGGGATATAAAAACATATGTTTCAACAAACATATACACTTCTATCATCAAAACATAATCAAAATATTTAATCATAACATATATATCATATCTAAGAATAGTTTTAATCTTAAGTTACCTGAATACCTAAAATCAACAAGTTATGTTACTAATTAGAGATTAAGCAGTAGCAAGCCCGAACAAAAATGTAAAATTTGACATTTTTATTTATCCTACACAAAAACACAACCTAATCGACATTTCAATCTTCTTCATTGGTTACGGAAGAACTGTCTCACAGAAAAAAGTTTTGATTCTCTTGACTTGAATCATCATGAATTAATCTGTGAAACTCTACAAGAATTTGGGGTGTTACACCAGCAAGTCACTTTTATTCATGGATTACAAGGTGGATTCTCTACTTGTATAAATTCGATGTCATTTGGATCAAACTATGAAGTAGTTGATAACTAAGTTGCATATCATATTTTCATGCATAATGGTAATATAATAAATGTTTATGTGTTTATGATAATTATGTTGTTGAATAAACTTGTTAGTGCATTTGATTTATTATAGGTTAAACTGCACTTTTCGCCCCCTAAGTTTGAGAATGTTGCGATTTTGACCCCCTATTAAAAAAATGGCAGTTTTGGCCCCTTTCGTCCCAAAATTGCTGAGAAGACGCCACGTGTCCCAAAACAGTGGCCTTAATCGCAACTTTTTGAGAAGATAAGGGGTCAAAAGAGCATATTTCCCTGAACATGGGGGGTCAGTTTTGCCATTTTTTAAAATAGGGGACCAAAATCGCAACATTTTGAAATTTAGGGTGCAAAAAGTACAATTTAGCCTTTATTATGTACTCACCTTATTTTATGTTTTTTAGTATTATAACTCAACCATTACATTAATTGTTTTCCTTGGGGCTTCTTATGCATCACTTGTGTGAGTAAATAATGAAGATGATGAGTGATCAGTAGAATCCGATCACATTAACTGGTTTAGTTTATCATTTTATTTGGTTGTTCATCTCTCTGAATCATGATAAAATTCTATAAGTGCATGTGAGTCACATTTATTATGAATTTAACTCATTTACTCATTCTTGATCCTCCCCCACCCCCACCTTGAGCTTAATGCATTCATCTGCTCTAACGTAATGGGATGCAACACTTTGCGTTTCATTTCATAAAAATTTTGTAATTTTCTTCTTGTATACAAAAATTATAAATGTGTAATCAACATCATCTCATTTGAAATTGAGAAAGATAATTGACTCATTTAATTTTAATTTTTTTTTAATATAAACTCACACATTAATAACTTCATTATTATTATTTAGACTTAAAAAATACATGCATTCATTCAATTTGGTATAATATATTGAAAACAACACAAATTCAATGTTGTTAAAGTTAAAAAGGATGAATTAACAAAAAAACTTATAACTATTAAAGTAATAATATAAAACAACAACATGCCTACAAATGTGGCAAAATTAAAATAACATATACTATATATAAAGAAAACAACCCCTTTCATCAATTTTTGACTGACTTTTTCTTTCCAAAAATACCTTCAATTTTAAATACAAATAACATATGTAATGAACTAACAATGGACAAATAATATTGGAGGGGGAGGTAGTAGCCTTACTCGAGGCCCTTCACCTTGTTGTTGCCAACAGATGGAACCGAGTTGTCTTCAAGTCCGACTCATCTACTCTTGTGCAAACTCTATCGTCTCCGGGTCATGGTGATTCAAAATTCTAAGTTATTGTTTCCAATATTATTTATCAGTTATCTTTACATTCCAACTTCAAAGTAAAGTTTGTTAGGAGACAAGCGAACATAGTTGCTCATAGTTTAGATAAGGCGACCTGTTCTTGAGCTAGCCACCGTATTTTTGATTCATATCCTTCTTATATTGAACATTGGTTGATTAATGGTAATAGTTAACTTTGCTTTGGTAAAGAAAAATGAATAAATTTAAATATTAAAAAAATGTAACAAACATGATATGAATATATATATATGACTGGGTTTTTTCTTTTATCATTTAAAAAGTGTAACAAACTAGATGAATATATTTATACTTACTTTTTCATTATTCCAATTATACCCTTAAACAACTTTTTCTATAATAAATATTGTTGTTGGTGTCATTAAAAAAAACAATTTAGATCATATTTTTTTGCTATATTGTTGGTGTTATTGAAATAAATAATCATGATTAGTTTGGTTTGTTATAACTTCAAAGCAACAAACGTTTATATTTTTAGTTTTCATCCAAATCAAAATTTCATAAAAAAAAACCGTTAATAATTTTCAAACGTTAGTGCACTACAAAAACTGGAAAGACGGGCACGTGAGTGCCCGTCTTTTCGCTAGTTATAATAATATTCATGCCTCGGAACACTTTATTATGTATTTAAAGATATTAATTATTATTGTTTTTTTTATTATGACTAAAAAAGATATGCACCCATTTAAATTCGTAGTATCAAGGTAATTAAAATCGGATCGGCCGGTTCAACCGATTCAATTGGGAACTGGACCATTATCTCGTCTGGTAAGCCCTAAAAACCAATGACATAAAAAACTGGAAAACTGGTCAAAACCAACGGTTCATACGGTTTTGCATGCCAGGCCGTCTTTGCTCCAATCTATTTCTATATGTTCCTGATTTACACGAATTTTTGTTTAAAGATGGCTTAATTGCAGTTTTGGCCCTCTAAATATCACAAACTTGCAATTTTGGCCCCCATAAAAAAGCAATAACAAATCAGTCCCAAAAGTTTACCGTTTTTGCACTTTTGGCCCCCCAGACCAATTTTGATTGGATCAATGCATATATGGTACCCATATCACTTAAGTGAGGGTCCACATGTGTTAATGTATCAATTATTTAAATGTTTATTCCATGCTGGAAAATAATAAAATAATAAAATTAAAAAATTAAAAAATAAAAAGAAATAAAAAATCAAAATATCTATGCTCTTTCTTTTTCTCTTTCCTCTCTCGCCACCCTACACCAGTTTCATCTGGAACTCAAATCAGGACTACCAACAACGTAGCATCACCTTCATCAACAATCAAATCAGGACCAACATCTGGACCCCAATCAAGAGCACGTTCAGTACACCACCAGTACTCTTGAAGAGTCTCACCCTTCCGAGAGAAGACGACGGTGTTGTTACTAGCGGTGGCGGCAACATGGTCTTGAGTTGAGAAAATGTTGCAAGAACATCAAAGGACTTCAACACCTAAGGCAGTTAGGGTTTCGATTAGGACGACTGTCTGGCTCCTTTGAAGGGTTGGGATGGTCTGAACTCAATTCGGCAGGAGTGGTGAAGAGTGTGAGAGGTGAGTATGGGTATAAGTACGGGTTTAAGGGATTGGTAGTTGGTGGAGTGGAATTGTATTGAGCACTCGTGTCCCTCTTTAGTTTGAGAAGAAGAAGAAATGTGAGTGTGAAGCAAGCAAGCAAAGCAAAAAAGATACTGATTTGGAAAAATTAGGGAAATTATTGTTGCTGGAATGAAATGAATGAATAAATTTGTTGCTGGAATTTTGAGAAGTTATTGTTGGGGTAAACTTAGGAAAACTAATGAATATTGTTGCTGGAATTCCTTGAGTTTTTTCATTCATAATTTTATTTCTTTATTTAATTTTAGAAATGATTATGTGGTATTTTAACTTATTTTGAATTTAAAAAAAAATTATACATGTGGCATCCTACTCACCTAAGTGAGGTGCCACGTGTAAGTTTCCTTGGTCAAAATCAGACCAAGGGGCCAAAAGGAGGTAAACTTAAGGGGTTGATTTGTTATTGTTTTTTTTATAAGGGGCCAAAATCGCAAGTTAGTGATATTGAGGGGGTCAAAACTGCAATTAAGCCTTTAAAGATTTGTGCAATAAATAATAAGCCTTCTTGTTTTTAATAAGCTAAATTAGCCCACTTAAATTGACATCACGGAGAATCGAACTTGCGACCTCGAGGAGGAGCGCACTCCCAGATCCCAAGCCAATACCACAAATAATAAGCCTTTAAATCCCCTTTTGTTTCAATTACTTCAAGATTAAAATTCGGAAAATATACATGTTGAATTAGAAACAACGAAATTGCAGAACATATATAGGGAAGAAAGAAAATTGCAAAAGAAAAAGAGAGAATCAGGAGGAAAAAGAAGGGAGCTTGATTCATTTCGTTGAAATTTCCATGGAAGCACCAATGAAGATGCATGAGAATGAAGAAAAAAAATTGGAGTAGAAGAAAGGATAATGGATGCTGCAAAGATGACATTGAGAAAGAAATCAAAAATTGAAGACAGTCGGTACTCATCCATTATAATTTGACTACTACTTTTTCCACCCTATAAGGTTCTCATCCACCCTATTTTAATTCAAAAAATACCATTTGATTATATAATCCGAAATCCAGTTTGGATTATATAATCCGAACCAATTCGATATATAAAGCAAACATCAGCCCCTCCTCCCATTTTACAGTTTTACTTTTCACTTTTTACTTTCTCTCTCCCTCTTATCCCAAAATCCGAAACCCACAAATTGGTCCAATCTTAGAGTTTTTTATGCTCAAAATCATCGCTTTTGAAGGTTCATCACACAACAAAGTGAAGGTTATGCCTGATTCCCAATGCATACAAGACAATTTGTTCGTTTTTTTTCCTGTGAACTAAACCAGTTCGGATTTTAAAATCCAAACTGGACTGTTATTGCTTGGATTTTAAAATTTGAACTTTACCCGTAGTTTTCTTTTCCTTTATGTTTTGTGTATTTTATGTTGATTGTGTGTTACCCTTTTATGCATGTTACATGTATGGAACCTGTTGAGTGCACCAAGGGTGATGGAGAAGCAATGTATGACTATGTTAGGAGAGAGCGTTTGGAGAGGTTGCATATGGAGGGTAAAGTTCTCAGGCGTGGGGGTGGTAGGGCAAGGGCACGCCGTGCTGGTGTTGATGGGGAGGGTACAGCTCAAGGGAACCATCCTGAGCCACAATACAAACCTCAACCTCAAATGAAGATGGAGAACGAGCATCAGATGAAGGATGATGTTGAGGCTCAGAAGGAGGTGGTGAAGGGAAATCGATTACATAAATAGGCAGCGGAATAAAAAAAAATTATTTCCTTTCATTGGATCATTACGAATTTGATATGACCAGTGATTAGCATGTTACCACTCAAAGTGCAGAAAAAGGATCTTGATCACAGCAAAGCAAAAAGCAGAGCCTCTACTCGTCCACACGAACGGTGCTTCTCTGGTTCTTGATGCTAGCCAAACGATTAGAGGTTTGAGAGAATTAAGGTTTCTAAAAATATGCAACCTTTGACTTTAGCATAAGGGTTCTATTTATAGAACTCCTAGTGTGTTCTGCAAGTAAGAACTCGCTATTGGGCTACCGTAAGCCCATTAACACATTTAGCCATATGTTAACTAATTAGTGTTATTTGCTAAACACACCCATCTTATAAGTCTTACTTATATTTCTCCTTTTGACCGTTCTTTTGTGTGTGGCCCTATATGTTCTTGGCACGTTGGCAATAATATTAAATCTTATATTCAATATTATAAACAGTGAGCGTTATCTAGCAACACATCACCGCTACCAAAGTGACAAGAATGTCAAGTGATCTAACGAAACATTTTCCATGATAATGTTCATGTGCACAATTACTCATTTGTCCTCATATCAATATTGATCCCAACGCATAGATTTTGTCACTTTTGTATAGATCAATATTTGTATTTCTTTATCTCTAAATATACTAAATAACGAATAAGTCCAATATCTCATATGGACTTAGTTCGCCATGGTCATGCAATTTTACAGTCATATTTCATCAAGAAGCCAAAAGATATATCTCCTGTTATGAAGGAGGGAGAAATCTCATCTAGGACACTCATGTCCCTCAGCATGATTCGTCAAATACCCATTAACCAGCGTTATGGTCATCCTATTACAGACAATGTTTGAATGGCAATAAAGCATCTGAGTCCACATCTAGGGATCATAGTGGTTTCAAGTCTAAGAGTGGTATACAACATTATCACTGTGAGAATATCTTATGACACTTTCATAACATACTATGTAGTTTTCTCACAGTGGGTTAATCCAGTATAAATATTACTCCTAATATTTATACCTATGTATAAACTTAATATCTCATATCAATGACCCATGAGATGCAGTCATCAATCTACATACATAATAGTCTTCACGCTTTATTATTATCCCAATTTATATTAAATCTTGACTACAGATACATTTTAGAATATCATTCTTTATGGTAATGTAATCTCATGATTAAATCACACTTAATATTCCATTACACGAACCATCTATTCTAGGGACTTTATTAATCATACAAGAATTATAATAAAGAATGTCATATATTATTTAGTAATAAAAGACATGATACATAACACAAGTTTAACATAAATTATTGGCCTCTTAGGCTTAGACCAACAAGTGGATGATGATGAACAACAGCAGCAACAACGTGTGCCGGAGCCAGAGCTAGAGGAGCTTGAAGACTATCATGGTGGCCCACACGACTTGACTGTGCCGACGAAGTACCATGTTCACATGGCCAGGATGGTGGATGATGGAGTGGTAAAACACTACACCTATTATGTGCAACTTTAATGATTGTGAAACTGTTGTTAATTTTTGTCATGTATTATTCGGATTATTGTGAAACTGATGTTAATTTTTTGTTTTTAATTTTTGCAGGGGCGTAGCAATTTAAAATGTGTAAACAATGGAAAAAAAATAGAGGCGATACATGATGACCAAAACATGACTATGATGGTAGCACGGTGGTGGCGTGATGGTCTGAGAGACACGGTATTCAGTGGCTGTAGGATACCAGTTACAACCAGATTGACCACATGCTGTGTTTTGCATTTGCGAAGAGGTGGCACACGGAGACATCGAGCTTCCATCTTCCATTTGGGGAGATGATTGTGATACTCGATGATGTGTCATGTTTGCTGCATCTCCCAATTAATGGTATGCTTTTGTCCATGAGAGTATGACAAAGGCCGAGGTTGTTCAGATGATGGTGGACCATTTGGGGGCTGATGCGGGGGACGCATGGAATGAGGTGACTGATACAAAAGGTGGACATGCATGACTTAACTACTTGAAGAAAATTTTCAAAGAGCGTCTTTTGGAGCAGCAGAAGGTCTTCAATGAAGATTATAAGGTTGCGATGCAGTAGTTGCGGGAGCAGGCCGTCCATATATATTTGCTCTACTTGGTGGGTATCACGTTCTTCACTGACAAGAGCGCCTACTATGTGGATGTTGCTTATTTGAAGTACTTCAGAGACCTGGAGCTTGTCGCTGGTTATGCATTAGGAGTTGCTTCACTTTCACATATGTACATGGAGCTTAACAATGCCTCCCATTACAAGACCAGACATCTGTCAGGATAAACTTCTTTGTTACAGGTATAAATAAATAAGTATGTTTGTTTATTCATCTGTATGTCTTGATTGTTTTATATTTATATGTGGTTGTCTTTGTTGCAGGCTTGGGTGTTTAAGCACTTCAGGGGTATTGGTAACAAGGATTTATGGGGTGGATATCAAGAACTTCAGCATCCACGTGCCATGATGTATCTACCATCCAGGGGTACGTCTACATCAGACGAATACAGAGAGCATCTGGATCAGCTGGATCTGGCGAGTGTTAGCATGGCCCCATATGTTGAGCACCGTCATGCATGTTCATTCGTGGAGGTCAGCCTTTACTCTGGATGGCTCAGATACGGTACCTGCAAGGTGAGATATCTGTCGAAGCGGGTGCTTCTCCAGTTTGGCCACATGCAGACCATCCCAGACATCCATGTGAGAGTTCACTTATTCAGATGACCTTAGGTGAGATCAGCAACCGCTATGCGCACTATCTTGATCATGTGCTGGCAGATCAATAGTTGAAGCTCTCTGCTATTCAGAGTGTGGAGGCGGAGCCGAGATACATCAGATGGTTTTATCTCATCTCACATCCACGCATGATTCTTCCAGACGAGGATGTTTAGGTCCCGAGGCCACCAGAGCAGGAGGCCCTTGATGATATTGTTAATGAGCAGGACGGAGAGTAAAGGTACTTTGATCTGGGTGGAAGGTTAGGTCGTATCAGAGAGCATGTCTCTGTTTTCATGTCCAGTAGTGTGGTGGCGCAAGGGCCTCCAGCATGGGTTCATTTGGAAGGAATCTTGGGAGAGGTTCATGGAGGGCGAGTTATCGTTGTAGGCGTGATGTTGAGGGTAACAGGGTGGCAGGGGTTGATTTTATGATGTTGTGTTGATTTTATGTGGTTGATGCAACATTTGGATATGTTGTTGATTTTTATGTTTGAACTTTTTATGTTGTTTTGTAACAATTGGATAATTTTCGCTTTAAATTTAATGTTGTGAAAATTGTGTTCTGTTGTTTCTTCTCGTTTATACCATGTTTATATCACGAATGCATGTTTATGTTGTATAGAAGCAATTTTAAGTGTCAAATGCATGTTTCATCCAAAATAGACCTTGTCTGTCTCTGCGCTGATACAATTCAGATTATATAATCTGAAATGTTTTCACATATTTTGGATTATATCATCTGAAATGTCTCTTTTTCCCTCCAAAGTTTGACAGTTTATGGGGTGTTTGACACATTTCGGATTTTATAATCCAAAACTGACTAAAATTGTTTTGGATTATATAATTCGAATATATCCTATGCACTTCAGCATCAAGATCCTTCAGGGTGCTTCAGACTCCAACAGGGTCGGAAAGTTTCAGATTATATAATCCAAAATTGGTTCGAATTATATAATCTGAATCAAGGGTCTTTTGGAAGAGAAAAAAAATAGGGCGCGCGAGAATAGTCTTATAATTTAGGGTTTTTTTAGAAGTATAATCTGGGGTTTAAATAATAGACTCGGCTTATAAAAGGAGCCCATTAAGAATTTTTCTTAAAAAAAAAACAAAGAAACTTAGTTTTTTTTTTGTTGGTCTTGGATGAAGTGATAATCCACTGAAAATATACTCACACACAACTGTGATGTCCTAGGTTCGAACCCGTGTCACGACGTCCGGCCTTGCAATTTCGGCATTTGCCAGTTGTTATATACCTTGATGTTGGGTGAACTTTGTTATTTTTCTCTCCTAAAAAAACTTTGTTATTTTTCTATATACTTTTTTGGTTAATTATTTTTACTAGTATATATATTTTTTTTAGATATACTAGTCTATATTTTTTTACTAGAATATTATAATAAAATAAAAAAAGTATTATTTAATTAAATCTGGTTGAACACCGGTTGAACCTCAAAACCTTAAACACTTGCTTTCACCGGTTTAATGTTTGGTCTGGTTCTGATTACCTTGGGTAGTATATATTAAAAACAATATTTTTTCAAAAAAAATAATAAAAACAATATAAATTCAACGTTGCTAAAACAAAACAAAACAATGTCGTATTTAGACAGTAGAATTCACACATAAGAAACACATACACTTAAGAAAATTCACACATACACTTATTGAGGGATCTATTAAGTCACAACCCTATAACTTTACCCAGTCAATCACATCTCAACCATCTGATCTGGATCAAACAATTCAAATGTAACTTATTGTATATAATCACAGTGCACACAATTTAAATTCTTCAAATAACCTCACCTTCCATGACATTCACTTTATACCATCGCTTTTTTAAGTCAATTCAAAAATTAAAAGTTTAATTCTCTCTTGCAAAAGTTTAATTTTTTTAATAAGGGATTAATTAATATGAAGCTTTTGTGTCTTTGACTCTTAAAATTTTATATTAAATTCATTTTTTTTAGAAGAAAAATTATTAGGGTTTAAGAGATATTCTTATAATATTCTAAACACTCTTGCAAAAAATCATTTAAAAATTTGAAAGATGCATATGATACGACTTTAAAGCATTGACCAACAATGTGGATGAAATCTTTTGGGGACTTAAAGTTGGAAAAAAAGTTAGGGGACTAAAATAAAAATTGAAATATTTATAGTAATAAAAAACGTGTTTAACCCCTCCTTATATTGTGTAATTAAGAATGCTTTTAACTCCAAATTCAGCAACTTGTAATCAAGCAAATGTTCAACAATCAATTGGTGGTATATTTCAATAATAATAATAATAATAATAATAATAATAATAATAATAATATGGGTTAATTAGTTTATATTATGACCTTTTTGAGTTTAAAAAGGGAGCTATCAAGTCAAAATCTCACAACTTTTCTTAGTTAATCACATCTCAACCATCTGATCTAGATCAAACAATTCAAATGCAATAGAATGCATATAATCACAGTGTACACAATCTAAATTCTTCTAACAACCTCACCTTCTATGACCTTCACTTTACCAATCTTGTTGGTCGATTTTGCACAATGGAGCTGGAAAAACTCACCCCAAAGGAAGAGACCAACACCCATTCAACTTGATTGTGGGAAAATCATAGTTTCATTACCATTCTTCGCACTATTTTTTTTTTTTGTGGTGGTCGGGGTTCGAACCCTAAATCTTGCATATGTTATGCATTATTATTAGCAACTGAGATAAGCTCGTTTGGAAACACGTTTATCCCATATATTTGTAAGCTTAGGACAATCCAATGTGATTTGGTGTAAAATTATAATGGTTGGTTTTCATTGTGATAAATGAATTCAAGCCTCAAATGTACAAGTTGAAGTTGAAGCTAGTATTCCAAGAAAATCGATGAACACTTTTTTTACACGTGAATTAATGTTTTTATCTATAAACAAATACTTCCTAAAAAAATAATCTATAAACAATCATTTTATGCTATTACTATTTATTGCATGAGTTGTGCATATTTATTAATACACATATTAATATCCATTTGATATTCAAAATTAATTTTGATCATAATTATCTAAAAAAACATGAATTGATAAGAATCATTTTTACTTTAATATAATTAAATATATATCAATTTTTGTTCAATTCACTTTTACTCATGATCAATTCAATCAAAATCAATTTTTGTACTCGTAAAACCAAACAAAATCATATTTAGAGTTGCCATTTATGAATGTTGTCAAATGTACACTGTCCCAAGCTTATGCAAAGCACCAACAATTTTTCGTGTTCAATCAATCAGATGGAGATGTCTAATTCTCAAACAAAAACAATTATATATATAAGATCACGTGTTTTTTTTAAAATATATAAGATCACATGTTAATTGTATAGTATTAACCTTTTTAAAATTTTATAAGTGTTGTCAAAAAAAATAAATTATAAGTGTTCTGAACTAAAATTTTACTGCACATGTAAAGTGACGGTGGTTCATTAATTTGTCTCTCTTATCACCATAATTTCTATAAATCAGTCGGTCTTGAATTTGAACCAAAACCGCATTCCATATACCCAAAAAAATTGTATAACCAAAACTACATTTTTATTAACAAAGAGATCAAAATGCAAATAAACTTATATAATTCTAGTATAATTCAGATCAAATACTCAAAAGTGCAATTAAATCAAAATTCTACAAGGATCAATATCTTAGAAAAGATATGAGATTATTGTACTTAAATTACACAAATAATATCTCAAAATTGAAAGCAAAAACATAACAATGTCATAAGATGTTAGTACTAAGTAGTTGATAAACTAAAATGGGAAACATTTACCCAAATACTACAAAAGAGAGAAAACAAAACATACTGTATATTTATAGTTTGTAAAAATAGAAGGGGGGGTGAAGGACATTTGGTCAAATGTGAAGGTGGGAGACCTTAATAAATGAAGGTGTCATAGTGGAGTGCTCAGATGATCAGATGACTACTGAGAGCAAAAATTGTTAGTATGCACAGATAGTACATATTGGTGGGCTGTCTTCCCTCCATTAAAACCACACAGATACATCTCTCCTATCTCTCTCTCTACACCACATCATCATCAACATTTTTCAATTTTTTTCCTTAAAAATTTAATATTTTTTTATTAAATTTTTTACTATACCCAACACTCCTCTCTTCTATAAATAGCCAGAATAATAGAGAGGTCTTGTATTTTTTTTACTAGGGTTCATAAACATAAACTTCTCTTCTCTCTCACTCATCCTTCATCACCCCCAAAAAAAATTATTTAAATTAAAAAAGATCAACATCAACAACCATTTGATAAAAGCAAAACACAAGTCTCATCTGAACTCATAATAAATATTTGAAATTAAAGATAAGTAGCTATAAGAAGGGTAGCTAGCTATATATATAAATAGCTAGGTAAGGTTTGAAGATAGAGAGAATTACAAATTATTTATTATAATTATTAAAAAAAATAAAAATGGTGAGAGACATGATGATGGGAACTAGTACATATAACTCAATTTCATCATCATCATCAAGAGGAGACATGGACATGGACATGGGTGTGATGAATATGAAACCTGCATGGCTAGAGAGGTTGATGGATGAAACATTCTTTGGTGATTGTGGGGTCCACAAGAATAGAAGGAAGAACGAGAAGAACATTTTTTGCTTACACTGTTGTCTTAGCATCTGCCCCCACTGCTTATCTTCTCATACTTCTCATCCTCTTCTCCAGGTATTATATTATATCATACCATATTAATTCTACACAATTTTTTTACATATATAATTAACAATTCTTTCTTAAATCCAATTCACTTTCTTCAATTGTAAACCCTTCTTTTTGGTTATATTATATGGTTTTTCTAATATAAAAGAGTTGCTTTATTTATGTCTTTCCCCTTGTCAACTTCAATTGATTAAAGGGTAATTGGAAAGTTTCACGTGATGGTGTTAATTTTCAAGTAGACAATTTTTTTTAATTAATTTGTTCATCTTTTCATGTTCTTGGAACTTTGTTATCTTTAGGTCCTTTTATTGTTTGATGGATATTTGGAAATTCTTGGATTTTCACTTGTTCCTACCTAGCTAGCTAATTACTAATTAGTCCTTTTTTGCTACCATTTTTGTTCTTCTTTTGAGAGTTTTCTGGATCTATTTGGTTTTGTCATAATTCTATCTTTATAATCAATTTCTCGTGACCTTCTTTGATTATAATTTCTTTCTGACATGCAATTTTGGAGGATTTACTTGGTGGCAGTTTCAAGGGTTTTTTTTTAATCCTTTTTGGAATATTTAATTGAACATGGTTCAATTATAGCTTATGAATTTGAAAGCAATTTTACATGAAATTATTGTAAAATTATTTTTGGATATTTTTATTGGTTTCACCTCATATCTTTTATCTGCAAACAAAATTCACTGAAATTATGTCTCTCATGGATTCTCCAAATCTGGAAATTAAAGTATACTATAATGGAAAATAAAAAAGTGAGGTTGTATTTTCTTAATTTCACTCATGAGGAAATGAGGCAGTAAAAAAGTTGTAAAGTTAAAATTGTTGGGGTTTAATTTGGTCCATGCAATTTTCTCTTTTGTAAACTTTCCATAATTATGTCAATTAATGGGGTTACAGGGTTGTTTCTGCTAGATCTTTTCCTTATCCTACCAGACTAAATTATAAACAAATATTGCATCGTAATTTTTGAACCACTTCTATTTTATTGATCATATTATCTCTAATATGCCTTTTTATTTAATTCATCTTTTGTATTTACAATGAATAAATCTATTAGTTATAGATCATAATTTAGACACTAGATTTAATTGTTTGTTCTAATTGTATAACCTGAATCAACTATCTTTTATTAGAGTCCTCAAAGTCTAATCAACGGACGATATCGATGTTATTAGGTTTGACATCAGTACTAGAAAAAGCAAAATTAGCGAGGAAAATTAGTGACGGAAAAAATGAAATTCCTCACAAATTTCTTGGTCGCAAAATTTAGTGACGGAATTAGAGAGGGATTTCATGTTTTCCCTCACTAAATATCCCTCACTAATTTTTGTTTTTTAGTAGTGCATCTTCTTCAAATTCTAACAAGAAACTTAACAATTTAGTGTGAATTTTATAACTTGTCACTTTATATAAGAAAAAAAATTTATTTTATTAAAAATAAAAATGCGAATGAATACACTTGATACATTATTTAAGGACCTTTAATGATTAATTTTTTATACAAAGTTGTCTATTCAATATATTAGAAATTGAAATGTATAACTTTTTAAATAATTTATTTCTTAATTTTAAATTTTTAAAGAGTGTCTCGAGAAAGCAATTCTATGAAGAAAAAAAAACACAATTCTTTATGTGTTTCTCATTAAGTAGTAAATAATTGTCTAATAAAAAATCACCAGAATTGTCTCATTGTATTTGGGGTGTCCCCATATCTATGTTTATGCATATTTATATATGGTTTCCAAAAGGGTTCACCAAATGTCTTATACTTGGTTCTTACTTTTTGGTTTTGGTTTTTTTCCCATTAATGGAAGATCTCTTTTTTATCCATTTCTCCCTGCAAAGGTTTATCAGCTGTTACTTTCATTGAAAGCGAAAAGTTTGACCCATTGATTCCCAATTCATGTTGAGGCCCTATATTTAAATCTTTTGCACAGGAACCCACCACTTCTATTTAAATTATTCCTCATTTCACACTTCATTTAATTTTTTTTCCTCTTGAATTTATGGAAGGTTTCTACACAACCATGGGTTGGTTGGTTTGGCTAACATTTTCATTTAAATCCTCTCAATTTTCATTTGCTTCTCCCAAAAAATGTTGCATTTCACTAAAGACAAAATTGATATGAAGATAGTAAACAATGAGAAAAATCATTGTGCAAATGTTTTACTCAACATACAATACATCAAATAATATTTCCTTCGTCTCAAATTATACGACGTTTTGGATATTTCACACGTATTAATAAATATAATTAATATGTATGGGAAAAAGATATTATGATTGTTGTTTTATAAAATTATCTTTAATAAATGGTATAGGAAAAATGAATTAAAGAAGGGAAATAGTTAAGATATTGCAAACAAGTGATAGATATGATAGGGAAAATAACATTAATGATTTATTTATATTGTAAAATGATGTATAATTTAAAACAATTTTTTTTCTCAAAAGTGATATATAATTTGGGACGGAGGGAGTATGAATTATAACTTTGAGTCTTCTCGCTAACATGTGAACTAAGGGTACTTGTTAAGAATTTAAAAATAAGAGACTTGTTAAAGATTTAAAAATAAAAACAATTGTTAATTTTTATGTAGAAAGAATTGTTTTTTTTATGCTTCAATATAGTAATACACAAATCTCAAGATAAAATTTTCACTTTAAATTTCTTATCAAGTACACTCTTAGGATATTTGTTAGCATTTTCATGTAACTTTTTATGAGTCCAGCAAGACTTTTTATTAGTCGATTTTGACTTGGGTTTCTAAAATGTTTAGTTTTTGTGTAGTTTCTCTTACGGTCATGTTAACTTGTGCCCTAGGGCACATGTTAAGTAATCTAAAAATATAAATTATTTCTTTGAAAAGTAAAAAAAATAAATTCAAATGCATTAATTACACTTTAATATTTCTATTTTGACTTATTAACTTGTGTCTTAATTAAGGGCACAAGTTAACACTTAAATATTTCTATTTTAATTCATATATGTTGTCAGTATATTGTTAATCAGTTTGATCATTAAAAATATTTGACTTCAATTATATTTACTTATGAACTCATACACATTATTGACAATAGTTTATTGATAGTTTTAAACTTTTTTATACTAACATTATACTAGTATAAAATAATTTTTTTTCATGATAATGTATCAAATTAAATTCTTGTAAGTTATTTTATTGCTAATTTTAATTCTAATTTGTGATTAGAAAACAGTAAACATAAGACGTCCAAGTTTACAAGATTTCATTAATTATGCTGGTAACCAGTGAAGTTAAGTTTGCCCCCACATGGAAAAAAAATAGAGAAAGGAGGAGACTATAGAAACTTGAGCTAACTTTGTTGATTATTTTTAACAGAAGCTAACTATGTTGATATAAAAATGGAAAGTGGTTGTTTTTGTTTTCATTTTTTATTTTTACTTGTTTACTGACTAACCAATAATGAGAGTTTTCTTTCATATATACCATAATGTTGTAGGTGAGAAGGTATGTTTACCACAACGTAATTCGATTGGATGATCTGGAAAAGCTCATTGATTGTTCTTATATACAGGTTAGACAAAGTTATGTATAAAAACAAAGTGAAATTGTTTATTGGTTTATCCTTCAAAAATCAAAATTGAGACCATTATGTAGACCCAAAAGTTGGCCTTGCAACCAGTGACCTAAGTGGGTTGCTTAATGTTTAAACTATAATTAAAGAATTTAATACATGCTACTAAATTATAGTTAGGCTTAATTACATTTTTGGTCCTCGCATTTTGACCAGTTCACGAAAATGGTCCTGCCTCTTTCAAATCGAACAAAACCGTTCTAAACTATCATGTTTTTTGTAGTTTTAGTCCTACCTCTTATTTTCAACTCCAGAAACGCAGAGAAATGACAATTTTAGACCTACCCATATGCTCAACCATGAAATAAACAATGAATAAAACACATGGGTACAAGGAATCTACTTTATTCAACACATTAACCAAAAAAACCCTAATTTGAAACATATCTTAGAAATTAGGGTTTTTTTGGTTAGTGTGTTGAATAAAGTGGATTCCTTGTACTCACATGTTTTATTCCTTATTTATTTCATTGTTGAACATAGGGGGTAGGTCTAAAACTGTTATTTCTCTGCGTTTCTGGAGTTGAAAATAGGAGGTAGGACTAAAACTGCAAAAAAACGTGATAGTTTATGACGGTTTTGTTCAATTTGAAAGAGACATGACCATTTTCATGAGTTGGTCAAAATACGAGGACCAAAAGTGTAATTAAGCCTTATCCTTATTTAAAGGAAAATGCTTGTATAGGATTTTATTTTTTTTTAGGCACATTTTATGCTTGATTGGGACTCTTCGTCTTTTATATATTGTCTTTGGCTTCTTCAATAAAAAATATTAATATTGATAATATACCAAAATAGTTTTTTTTAATAGTTATAACCTTTTTTTTATGTTGTTAATTAATTAGAAGAACTGAAGTTATTTAAAAAAATGAAGTTATGAGTTATTGATTGTGTTGTATTGGATTGCAGCCCTATACTATTAACAGTGCGAAAGTGATATTTTTAAATCAGAGGCCACAATCAAAGTCATGCAAAGTTACAACCAATGCTTGCTTCACTTGTGACAGGATTCTTCAGGACCCATTCCATTTCTGTTCTCTGTCATGCAAGGTTTGTTTTCCCATTTTTCGTTCTCCTTTCTTTGTTTCGGTATCAATTTACACAAATAAACTGTTCATTAATATCAATTCATTTATTCAAATTGCTAGAGTTTATCGTAAACAAATTAAACATTGCTAAAAGCGTAAACGATCAATCTACAGACAAACTAACAACACTTAAGTTAATAGCATAAAATGACAACATGTCTTCAGATCTGCTACGTTGACGATTATGTTATTGATTGAATTTGAAATTGATCAAAGTTGATATATCAAGTTGAACCAAACAAACACTACGATAAGACAAAAATTCAAACAATGTCGCACCAAGACGACGAGCAAACTAACGCCGCATTACAGCAGCGAAGTTGTGATAAAACCGGCAAGTAGTACCAATCTGTGAGCCAACTATTACAATACAACTACCGTACCATTTTGCAGATGTAGATAATCCATTTCTGTCGCAAGTCTTGGATTTGAGTCTTTTTGTAAAAGAAATTTTTTTATTTAATATATAATTACAGCATAAATTAACACAAAATGAGACAATCCTTTTTTCGATGTCATAACTCATGGAAAAAGGAACTAACCAATTATTCAGTAACATGATAACATAGATAAAGTTTTCGGGTGTGTTTAATATTAACCTTCAGATATTAAGTGAATTTTTACTATTTTTAGTAAAATAGTAAATTTTATGATGATAAGAGAAGATAAAGAGGTATGGTTAATAGTAATACTAATTTGAAGATTTTTCCAAAACAATTATTGAAAAATTAATATTTGATACAGTGAAGTAGAAAATAGTTCATGCTTTGCACCAAAACCTCACAAATAACAAGGAGGACACTGGTCATTTGACATGAGGTAAAAAAATGATGAGGAAGACTGGGAAAAAAAATATATAGCAGTGGATGAATTGTCATGATACGATATGAGTATGACAGGTACAAATTGTATGAGGACCCCTGTTTGGATAAATTAATTTTCCAACTACTTAAAATTACCATTTATAGAATTGAGAAATGTATTTATTTTTTACAGCTTCAAGTCACTATCAGAAAACTTCATTAAAATCTTTTTTTTTTTTGGTACAACATTAAAATCTTTTTTTTATTTAGGAGAAAAGTGGATGATGTGAACTACTCAGTGCATAAAAAATTATATTTTATTATTACAAATCTTCAAAAAAAAAAAATTAAATCTTTTGTAAAAATTGTGGGTGTAATATTTAAAAAATATTCATCAGTAATGTCACACTATTTGATATTTGTGAAGATATTTTACAATTTGTTATAGTAAAATGGAATCATGATGTAATTTAATTAGATATACATAAAATATTATCATATCAATGCATAAAAATTAATCGCTTATTACAAATGAATTTTTTTAAGTGTTAATTATGCATAAAAACTTAGTAAAAAAACAATTATGCATATAAATGTTTACATGGATTGTCAATCTTATTTCAAGGTGTGGTACATTTTCTATTAACTTTTTTCGTTTTACATTATTTATAAAAACATATTTGGTACTTTTTTTAACTAAATCTAGCGGGTTGAAACATAATAATAGATTTGAGAAAATTATACTTTTCTCCTTTGTAAGATACTAAATTTCAATATCATTCTCTATTGTGTTAAAATATATATTCACTTTATACCATAAAAATATATACAACACCTTCCCATTTACGCAAAATATAATAGAGAAAATTTCACTCTCCTCACAAGAAAGATGGCTCATGGTTGAATTATATAGTTCTTCCCGTTTATGATAAAATCTACACACACTCTCATCCGCCTCTTCCCTCCCCCCTAATCCAAATCTCGTTCTTTCATGATGTAGATCCTGTTGGCGGTGAGACGACAAGGTGTTGGGACCAAATCACCACTCTTCGCTTCACCTCAAACCTTTTCGGTGGTTGTGTACCACTTTATTCGTGCAGCTCCGATGAGCCTCTAGTTTCCACTAGCTTTGTTCTCTCACGGTTCAGTGGTGGCTTATAGTTCTTAACCTATTGTTTATATTTTCAACATGTGGGCCAGTTCTCAATGTTTTGTGCTCGCTGGATCCGATTTCGTTTTGCTCGTTCTAGTTTGGTGTGATTGTCTCTACGTGAGATTTACAAATTGGATTGATTTCTACGCTGGTGTTATAGGTGTTTTGCATTCGCCGTTTAATTTTGACTTAAATGTCGGTGTTCTTGATTCTTGGTGCGCTTCGTGTGTCTCGCCACAAGTTCGAGAAGCATCTAGAATTTCGGTTCTAGGTTGTGTTGTTTCACATCTTCCTTCAAAACTTCGTTGGTGTTGTGTTGGGTTATGTTTTTTGTCCGGATGATGTTTGGATTTCTAAGATTTGGTTCCATGCGGTTTGAGTTTGTTTGGCTTGTCAATGCTTGTTGTGTTTGTCGTAGGGGATTGTTGGTACATGAATATGTCCGTGTTGGTGGTCAATTCATTCACCATTCCTTAAAAGATGGGTTATATTATACCTTAAGTTCATCTTTGGCTCGTTCAATGCTTGTGGCTTTTTACACATCAATTACTTTTGCAATATGGTTTGGGCTTGTTGGTTTATGCTTATGATTTGTATTTGTCTACGATGCATTTGGGTTCATTAGTGGATTTATGTCCAATTGGTTTTTTTATACCACTTATGTTAATCTTTGTTGCATTACCCTTTAGGGTTGACTTGTGGTTGTTGGGTCAGGTTTATGTCCACCAACTTTTTGTACATTCTTTTTTATTTAATATATTTTCCTTAATTAAAATAAAATTGTTGAATATTTTAGTCCATTTTAACAAAATCAAACTTATAATGTAATACATATTTAATTTTTTTAACTCACCTTAATAGAATTCAATCATCTCACAAAGTATGAGAGTAGAATTTTCTCTGTATTTACTTCTCAAAAGAAGAAAGTGTATATATTTTAATATGTAAGGAGAGAAAAATGTAATTTAAGCCTCATTCTGAGAATGATAATGTAATTTACTCTATATATTTACATAAAATAGTTTTACACGTGTTATTTTTTGTTGAAAAGTTTAAATAGTTAATTATTAACATTTGAGGAGAGAAGACTGTAATTGATTAAATTGAAACGTTATGAACTCTTTCTTGAAGAGATGGAAACAAATTGTAGAAGGAGACTGAAGGAGAAAATGAGGGAAGGAGAGGATTCAATTGCCTATTTCTAACACTCTCTTCACTGTCATATTGGGTGACTCGTGTGAGTCTCACTATTTTATGTGTGATCTATTTTCATAGTGTAGTATCCACATGAATTTCACACAATAAGAGGATGAGTACTAGAGAGTGTCATGTTAGAACAACAACTAGTAATAGAAGATTAATAAGAAACAAAATCAAAAGGCAATCAACACACGATCTTTGTTAACGCAGTTCAGTCAATGGTGCATATCTCTGCGACTATAGAGCAGTTATTGTTCAGTTTGTATTACTATGATGAATTAGGGTTTCAGTATTACAAAGAATATATATATATATATATATATATATATATATATATATATATATATATATATAGTACTACTAATACAATTCAATTTACAATATTACCCCTGAAACATTAATGTCTTGTATATATGAGCCATACTTTTAACATGTTCATAAAATTCCTTTGATTAAAAATGTACTAGTAGCATATAACCCCTCTAACCAAATACAGGTAAAAATTTATCAAAAAAGTTTGATGTATTTGGTTCAAATGAACGAAATATATCAACCTTTTTTGACTCATTTTTGTCTATATATACTTGGTTAAAGAGGGAGTAATAACTTCTAAGTTCTAACATGAAAGAAAAGACAATTGCTAACAATAAATAAATACATAAGTGCAGGTGGATTTCATGGTATACGAGGGTCAAAGTTTGTCCAACATTTTACATCGATTTGATGAATCTGACTTAGGAATATCGCAATTCGAGGGACTAAGAATGGATGGATCTGAGGTAATTGATGAAGATAACAACCACATTGGCCCAAGTTCTTCAAATTACTCCATCACTCACCAAGAAGAAGCCACCAGCAACAAAACCACCAAGAAGAACAAATCCAACAGATTCCTCCCTGGCATTGTCCTCTCTCTTGGAAGCAGAAGAAAAGGTGCTCCTCAAAGGGCCCCACTATCCTAAACCATTATTACTACTATTACTATTAAATTATAATAAAAATGGTAAATTTTTATTAATAATAGTAGTATATTATTAATTATTTAGCATAAAGTTATTATGGCTAAATAAGAATGTTTAAATTATTATTTATGTCATATATGTGTATGAAAAAAAAATACATGCTGATGTAATGGTATTTGCATGCAAAGCTAGGATTTTCCATTATCATCTTGGGATGGCTGTTGAAGCCACCAATTTTGTTTTGGATGCTATGGAAATAATATGGTTATGTATTGTTTTCGGATATATATGTTGTATGAATAGGAAAGTTCAAATTGAGATGTTTCATCAAATTTTTTGTTTATGCAATAAAGATTTATGTATGATAACATGTTTTGTACGTATAATTATCTAATAGCTTTTTTTTGCAAATCCATTAGTATTATTTATTATAAATTAACAATGATCATTTTACAACTGCTCTCCAAGATATTTAAACTTTATTGTTGAGATTTTCCAGTCAAATGTGTCAACAATACAAGTACAAAAGAAAGAAAGAGATAAAATAACAAAGACGGCTAGGGTTTCGTATTATACAAGCATGAGTTTGTCATTTTCTACTAGTATATTATACGGTCAATTGTATTTTATATATTGTCCCAATCAACTGAGTTAAGCTCATGAGGACTTTACGGTCAAATGTGTTAACAAGGCTTTGATGAATAAATTAAATAATAAGCGTACTAAACCAGCAACATATTATACCAGTATATGTATATGTTCATTTTCATTTTTTTTATTCTGTAGTCCAATGAAGTAAGATAATTGAGGAATCCTAACAAAAAGAGCATAGTTATCATTAATTAGTCTAACAGGTATGAGTTGTCATTTCAATTCAATGTGTTCTTTAATTTGCTCCTGTTAATGGCTTAGGGTAGGGTAGTCTTCAGGGTGCCCAGGGAATTCCAGTTTGGCTTAAAAAAATGTAGAAAGAAAAATTATCTTGAATTAATGTTGAACCAGCTTCTCATTGCTTATAAACAAATACTTTCTCATATGTGCTCATAGTAGATAATCAAAGTATAATAGGTTTTTTGGTTCTTGCATCTCTATTGATTCTTATTATTGTTTCATGCAATACAACCATTAGATAAAATGAGTTTTGGCTTTCAAAACCCGAGTTTGATGAATATACCTAAAAACCGAGAAAAAGAATTAGAAAATTGGTTATTCATCTTGAACCAAGATTGCACCTATGATTTATTCTTCTCTAATTTGGTTCAAACTATTTTTTTTTTTTTAACCGAGATTGTCCAAAAAAACCTCATTTTCTCCCGAGCAATTTATGAGTTTGAAGAACACTAAAGTAGCTGGAAAAATTACTGATAAAAGGGTAACATTGTACAAGTTTTATGGAGTAGATGACCATTTGGTAAAAAAAAAAAAAAAAAAAAAATTAATTTATTTCAAA
>Ga0228711_1002242_pt1 | contig 29567 bp, 16 predicted proteins | sample MedpolnodulmetaG_2_FD_177996 | JGI IMG/M metagenome (GOLD analysis project Ga0228711, IMG submission 177996) | Root nodule microbial communities from Medicago polymorpha collected in Santa Monica, California, United States - brown nodules | ecosystem: Host-associated > Plants > Roots > Nodule... | reverse complement strand
ATGCAAGATTTTTTTTTTTTTTGAAGAAAGCAATGTAAGATTATTCTTATCTCACATTTCCTCTAAGTGAATATTTCCATCATCCAAGGTATAACTGTTTAATTGAAGACACATTCTTTTCTCCCCATTTTTTTATGTAAGAAATGTTAGTATGATGACCAAGAAATGTTAGTAAAATATGGAAAAACCAAGCCAATGAGTGACACCTATCTAACTAAATGCTGAAATATCGACATAAATGAGTTTTTTAAACATTCACTTTGTACCAAACAAAATGTTATTCATTTTCTTGACATGTTTTTATGCATATCATAATAGTTGAAATCATACCGTAAAAATATATTAACGGTTGAAAGGGTATGTGAGGACTATACTCCCCAATAAACTTGCCATGAAAAGTATGTGACATACCAACTGAAATGCTTCCTACATATATATGAAAGCTAGTTGGTTAAATGCAGTTGACTCACCTCAACATATCTAAATTTTATTCCACATTTTGCTTCAAATTAGTTTTTTCTAACATTTTGAAATCATGGAAATTGGGGTAGAGGATGAGATTGTTGACATGTCAACCTTACCTCCATCAAATGGTTCCATGATGATGGCAAGCAGGAATGCTTACTTTAGGAATAGGTTTTCAGAGATTGATATAGAAGTTGAAGATTCAAATATCAACCAAAATGGCCCCCTCCCCATTTTTCTAAAGGTACTATAGTACTAAATGGTTTTATTCTAAAGCTTAAAATGTGTATTTCTTTAGTGCATATATTGCTGTTCTAAATATTGAACCGGTTGGTTCAACTAGTTGAACCAAAAACCGGTCAATTTGGGGGTTTATTTGATCTCAATTCTACCTTAGACTGGTTGAACACAGAATGAATGAGCCAGGATTGAACCGTAGTTGATTCAACCAATTTCTATTTTTTCATTAATTATCTCTTTTATTAATATTTTTTATTTGTCATATTGTTCAACTACGGTTAAACCAATTGATTCATGACCTGAATATCTATCTAACTGGTTTGATCTCTGACTCGATTTTTAAAACATTGGCATGTATATATGACACAGAATTAGGGAAATGAATTATATACATGCATTCATGCAGTCTGACACTAGCCGATTTGGACCGTTGGATTAAGATAGGATGGTCCATGTTTCAACTTTTATTTTAGACCCGATTTTCCGAAGTTGAAATGTGGATTATCTGATCGTTTGATCGGAGAATCTGAACCGTGTCACTGCAGCAAATGTGCATTTTTATTACTGTAGAAAATCCCGATCCTGAAATCAAATTCAAAATTAATTAAGTGACATTCATTTCTCATTACCATGCAGTTTGAAGATGTAGAGTATAGGGTGAGAAATAGCCAATTAGGCTCTGATAACCCTGTGAACGCAATGGTGACAAAGGTATCCACACGACACACAGTAGAAGATAGATACACAAGAATTTTGAAGGGCATTACTGGAAGCATTGGCCCTGGTGAAATTCTTGCTCTGATGGGTCCTTCTGGCAGTGGAAAGACAACCTTGTTGAGGGTTATAGGAGGAAGATTGCTTGACAATACAAAAGGAAAAATTACTTACAATGATGTTAAATATACTCCAGCTGTCAAGAGAAGGTTAAGTGGTTACCTAGCTTCATATATAGACGAATTCAGATTGCTTGCAGTCGAAGGTAACATACAGTCAATACATCAGTAGCCGTTAAATCAAGATCGGTGGTTAAAATTTCATGACCATCCGATATTGATCTAACGACCATCGATGTGATGACTGCGTGAATGCAAAGTATTTTCGACTGCAGGCAATCTGAATTCATATATAGAAATTATTAATCATGAATCATATTTGTTATGTAAAGTGCTTGATTCTTTTTTAGTAACATCGGCAAATACTTTTATTTTCTTTTTTCTTCTACTTGTAGGATTGGTTTTGTGACACAAGAGGATATACTTTTCCCACAATTAACAGTGGAAGAAACATTAGTCTTTTCAGCATTCTTAAGGTTACCAACCAATATGACGAAGCAACAAAAGTATGCAAAAGTAGAAACAACTGTCAAGGAGCTAGGCCTTGAAAGGTGTGTTGAGTTTTTTTTTTCCTATGACATTCTAAAACATCGATAAGAAAATTAACAACTTATTTCAAAATCTTGAACCTTAAATCCTAAACAAATCTCTTGTATAACCATAGATGTCGACACACAAAGATAGGTGGAGGATATCTCAAAGGTATATCAGGAGGAGAAAGGAAACGAACAAGCATAGGTTATGAAATTCTTGTTGATCCTTCGTTGCTATTGCTTGATGAACCAACTTCAGGTCTTGATTCTACAGCAGCAAACAAACTCCTTGTCACACTTCAAGGACTTGCGAAGGTTTCTAATTAAATTTTATCACGTTACATTATTTAGTACCTTGAATTTAAAATATATGCTGAAAAAAGTTTCATTTGATTTACCTATATAGGCTGGAAGGACCATAATCTCAACAATTCACCAGCCCTCAAGCAGAATCTTTCACATGTTTGACAAACTTCTTTTGATATCTGAAGGCTATCCTATTTACTATGGTGCTGCTAGAGAAACAATGGAGTACTTTTCGTCATTGAGGTTCAATCCCGAAATAGCAATGAATCCTGCAGAGTTCTTGCTTGATTTGGCAACAGGTCAAGTGAATGACATAAGTGTTCCGACGGATATTTTTGAAGAACAAGAGCCTACTCATGACCCTTCAAAATCTGTTATTAAGGTACGGATTCCTTCTGCGCGTGCACACACACAATCGATTGGGAGTACCCGAGTTTGAAGTCTGAACCCTGTATGAAACAAAGATTTTACTTAATATTCGGCTGAACTTCAGAATATCAGGATCCCTTCCGCGCACACACACTTGCATATAGACACATACATATAACATATTAATTACATGCTCTATATCTTATTAATCTTATAAATTGTTTCTTTATTGTAATAGTATCTACAACTCAAGTACAAAACCCTACTGGAGCCAAGAGAAAAAGAGAATCATAGAGGTGTAAGCACACCAGAAAATCTTCAACTAGCCATTCAGGTTAAGAAAGAATGGACATTGAGTTGGTTGGACCAATTTGTTATTCTTTCAAAGAGAACATATAGAGCAAGATGCAAGGACTATTTTGACAAGTTAAGACTAATTCAATCACTTGGAGTAGCACTTTTGTTGGGGCTACTTTGGTGGAAATCTTCAACCAACACAGAAGCTCAACTCAGAGATCAGGTAGTTTCCATGACACTTCTTTAAAACCTTGTTTTGATAAACAACGTAATTAAGTGCTTGTAGCATAATCACTTATCACATAAGTGCTTAGGTATAAGCTATTTCTACAACAAAATATAAAATAAAGTCAAACTATTTTCATATATACTATAAGCTGTTTTCAAAAGCTTACTTAGAGAGCTTATAAAAAGAATATGAAAACAGCTTATGGACATGTCATAACCTGTTTTCATAAGCTCTTCCAAACAGTCTCACAAATGCTTATGAAAGTAGATAAGCTCAAATCAGTCAATCCAGATAGACTAATAGACATGTCATAAGTCGTTTCCGTAAGCTCTCTAAAACACTCTCACAAGTACTTATGCAGTAGATAGGCTTAAATAAGTCAATCCAAACAAACACCAACTATATTACAAGATTGAGCTACTAATTAAGCAATAATAACTATATCTACATTGCAGGTTGGTTTAGCATTCTACATCTGTATATTCTGGACATCTTCATGCCTTTTTGGAGCAATCTATGTGTTTCCATTTGAAAAGTACTACTTGATAAAAGAAAGGAAAGCTGACATGTATAGATTAAGTGTATACTATATATGCAGCACTCTATGTGACATGGTTGCACATGTTTGTTATCCAACTTTTTTCTTTATTATTGTCTACTTCATGGCTGGATTTAAGAGGACTGTGGCTTGCTTCTTCCTCACGTTATTTGTTGTTCTACTAATAGCTATAACAAGTCAAGTAAGTTATTATGTCAATGATTAATTAGAATAAGTGATTAATTTAGTGTTAATTTTAAGCTTTGAATTTAACTTCTATTTATAATTTTGTTACTAGGGTGCAGGAGAAATGTTTGGTGCTGCAGTTATGAGTATTAAAAGAGCTGGGATGGCTGCTTCTTTGGTACTAATGTTATTCCTCCTTACTGGTGGTTACTATGTCCAGGTATATGAACATTTTTGAATTTGGATTTTTGTGGTCAACAATTTTACGCATTCACACGGTTAGCACATTAGTGGATTTTGGGTCGAGATCGGACAATACATATTTCAAATTCAGCATATTAGATTTCTAAAAAAGATTAAGATCTACATTAAAATATGGATCGTCTGATCTCGATCCAACGACCATCGATGTACTGACTACGTGAATGCGTGCAATCAGTAGCAATTTGAAATAATAATTGCAAGAATGCCAATAAAAATGTAACATGATTATAATGTTACTCACATGTATGTGAAATCATTCTTTAAAAAAAGCATGTCAAATCATTGGTAATCAATGTTCTTGTGTCATTTCAAAAAGAGTATGTTTGCTTGTGAAAACGTTGTGCATTTACATTTCCTGTCTTCACTTGCAATTTATAAATTGATACTTTTTTCTCAAGCTGTTTTCGATTTTTAAGGATTTGCACGTGAACAAATATTTTCAAAGCTCTCCTACAAAATCTTGAATAAAGAAAAAAAATTCAAATTAGGTGGTAATTTTGTAATTAAATGTAGAAACTGAATAAAAGTAGACAAACATTTTCTTATACCAAATATAGGCAAAAAAAAATTGGGGTTAACCACCTAGAACTGCATACTCCAAAATTGCTCAAATGCCTATGACAACTATACCCCTCTTCGGACATGGACGAATCCAGAAATTTTAATAAATGGAGTAAATGTCATATCATAAAAAGACTATCAATCTAATTAATTACGAAACTTTTTTTTATACGAAATTACTTATTTTGATATCTTAATCAATGATTTTAGGACATTCATTAGTATTTTTCTTAGTTTTATTGTTTATTATATAGTGTTATGAATGGACGAAAAAAATTACCATATCAATGGGTCACATTACATAAATATCTTGAGTATTGGTTAAAAGTACAATAAGCAAGTGGGGTCAGTTGGACCCATTGCCCCCACCTTGCATCCATGCCTGTCTTCGAAAGTAGAAGCTCATGGTATTATTTGTCCTTATGTCTAAGACGATGAGTTGATCAACGTCAGTTTGATAACAACTAGGAAAACAAATATAAGTTGAGTTTTGAGGCACATATAACTGTTTTCTCGTGTTTTTGTCAAACGGGTACCGATTAGGTCGCTGTCTCAAATGTTACCACAAAGAGAATTATAAACTTCTACTTATAAAAGCGGATCACCATTAAAAAAGTCCCAAGACTACACATATGCATTTCCCTTAAGCAAGATTTCATATAACACTCACAAAACACATGTTTTTGTTGCAGCACATACCAAAGTTCATGCAATGGTTGAAGTATCTTTCATTCATGTACTATGGTTTTAGGCTACTTCTAAAGGTGCAATATTCAGGAGACGAATTATATGATTGTGAAAGCAAAGGAGGGTGTAGACCACTACAGAGTTCACCGCAATTTGCCACTGTAAACTTGAAAGGTGGCTTAAAAGAAGTTTGGGTTTTGGCATCCATGGCTATATGCTTCCGATTGTTTGCTTACTTATGGCTCCGTAGAAGAATTGATGTCTGAAAATCAATCTTAATTATTCTATGATGATAAAGTTTGTTGATTGAGAGATTCATGTTAATGTTGGTAATTTATCACATTGGCATATGATTTGAGAGATGTATCGACTATCAATCATGTATGCGAACCCACTTGAAGCCGGGTGCAATTAATAGCTTTATTAAGATGTATTATTAGTTGATATTTAAAATATTTTTAAGACTTTCTCTTATACACTCAAAGAAATGAAAAAGAAGTTTTTTTATTTTATTTTATTTGAAAACTCGGCATCTGATATAAGAAAAAGAAGTTGTTAAGCTTAAGCACATTTTCTTGAAAATGATTATTAAAGTAGAACATTGAAAGATAATCCTTTTTCTCTTCCCCGTAATTACAGAGAAAACCCCCCTTCTTTTATTAAAAAAGTACTTAGGCCAAATCTTATGCATTTAACAACAACATTTATAATTGTTTTTGTTTACCTATGATAGAATTGATTTTATTTCCATAATTAATTTTAATCTAAGATGATTTTGAAGATTCTGATTATACATTTGATTTTAGACTTATATAACATAAATATTTTAATATATAAGTTACTATACTTTTAACTCTTTTATTTCAAGTAAATTTTATCTAATTAACTCATTCAAAATCAATTTTTATTTTCATATAAGCAAATATACATTTAAACTGCATAAAAGTATATTTTAATTAATTATTTAAAAAAGAAATATTATTTAATTATTTTATCTCTCTACATTTTTTCAATTATGTATGTGTGCTCAAATTTAGTGTTCAAACTCTTGTGCCCAAACAAGTATTTTCCGCAGTTTTGATCCTCTATTTCGACAATTTTGACCTCAATTTCATTAAATTGATCAATCCATGATTTTGACAATTCAATTTGATGACTTGACAATAAATTGTTCATTCTTAACCATTTGTATATCATTTCAATTGACATTCTTTTGGTTTTTTGAGGCTATCTATTTTTGACCACAACTCAATTTAACACTATATATTAAGACTTTCAAAGATTAGACCTTACTTTATCAAACTAGATTATTAAAATCATGAGTTGGTTAAATTATTTTTTAAAATAAAAGATCAAAATTGCACAATAACAAGAAAACAAGTTTATAAGTTCTGATTCAACTGATAAAATGATAATATTGCTAGATCGAGTACTTAACTCTTATACTTATGAGTTTTTCAATGATTATTTGTTATTTTGTCTATAAAAAAATAAGAAAACAAAATTATAGTTTTACCAAAATAGAAAACAAAAACCCCATTTTAGCCAAAACAATGAAAGGAAAAGTGAGATTGATTGAACTAAAATACAATCAATCAACAATAAAAGATTGAAAAAAATAATGGAAAGTCATGATTGAAAACATCTGTACTCTTCCTTCACGTTCATTTCCTTGTTTTTGTTTTTTTAAAACTCCCCTCTGGCTGTAGGTCCCACAAAAAAATTAACATAAAAATAAAATAAAAAAACCACTCACATTCATGATCATTAATTCATCACCTCTTATCTATAGTCAAAACCCAAAGAGTTTCCGACAATAACCACCACCTTAACTAAGGTTCTGAATTGGAACACAAACATAAACATAAACATAAACACAAATCAAACAAATCCATTTTCTCTCTCCTCTGTGCATGTTTCATCACAATGGAAATGGTTCCATATTCTGACCCAAAAACTGCCACCACTCCAGCATGGCAAGACATGTTCCGATCTGCATCCTCACTAAAACCAAAACCATCCTCCACCAATCCTCCTCACGCGCCGTCGAACACACCTCACGCGCCATTCATTATTCCTCACGCGCCGTCGTCTGCTCAATCCACCGCCGACCCAGATGGAAAAAACACATTTTCCGGTGATCCTCAGGTGAGACTCGCTCTATACATAGCCATGGCACATATGGGTCTTGTTTTCGCCATTTTCATACTCTACACTGTTTCCAAGCTTTTGGAACAGTATCTAAGACCTCTTCAATGGGCTGTCCTTTGTTCAATTCCTCTTAGAGGAATTCAACAGACCATTGTTTCGTTTTGGGCTGAGCCTCTCACGTTGGGACTCACAGAAACTGTTCTTGCTGTTCCTGTTGCGGTTTTCAGGGTTTTTGTTGGTACTCTTGTTGAGATTAGAGAAGCTTTGTTTAGACTCATTTTGAGGAAACCAAAGCCTCCTAATCCTCATCCAAGTAGGAGACGTAGTGGATTTTCAAATTTGCTTCGTTTGTTGGTGTCTTTTGGGATATTTATCATTGCTTATGAGAAGCTTGGTGGTTTTGGTGCTTCATCACTTTTAGGGTTAGGTTTTGTGTTTAGCTCTAAGAATGTGGATTCAACTATGCACACGTTGTCTTCTTTGAGGACGAATAGTTTCAGGAGAAGTACAATTAGTGCTTTTTTTACAAGAAGGGTGGTGAGGAAGTTGAATACTATTGTTGCAATTGGGCTTATTGTTGTTATGATTGTAGGGTTTTTGACTGGGGTGATTTTCTTTTCTTATAAGATTGGTGTCGAAGGAAAAGATGCCGTTGTTTCTCTTAAGTTACATGTTGAGGAGAGTAATTATTCTGAGAGAATTGGTGTTAAGAAGTGGATGGAAGAGAATGATGTTGCTGCAATGGTTGATAGTTACACCACTAAGTTCTATGAGACTGTTTCCGAACAAATTGATGGGTTGGCTGTGCAATATAACATGACTGAAATTGTGACTGGGATTAAGGATTTTGTGATATCAACTCCTGCTAACTCTTCAACACCTTCAAGAGCTTTGGTCAAACCTTCACCATACACCGAAAAGTTTTTGAGTTTGAAAAGTCGGGTTAAGAACCGTGAATGGAGTCAAATTTATGAGGAACTTGATTCACTTTTTCGAGAGCTTGTGATCACGCGTGAAGATTTGGTTGAGAAGGCAAAAGGGTTTGCTTTTAAAGGCATCGATGTAGCTCAACGTATTTTTGCTAGTAGTACAACCGTGCTTGGAAGCAGTACAAAATTTATGTTATCCATTGCTAATTCCATAGTCTCTGGTGCTGCAGAGGTTTTCAATTTTGTATCTCAAACAATGGTGTTTATTTGGGTTTTGTATATTCTCATTACATCAGAGTCTGGTGGAGTAACCGAACAAGTGATGCATATGCTTCCAATTTCAATCCCCGCTAGAGTTAGATGTGTTGATGTTTTGGATAAAGCTATTTCAGGTGTTCTTTTGGCTACTGCTGAGATTGCATTTTTTCAAGGATGTCTTACTTGGCTTTTGTTTAGGTTATGCAAAATTCATTTCTTGTATATGTCAACTGTACTTGCATTCATTAGTCCTTTGCTGCCAATATTTCCATCCTGGCTTGCGACGATTCCAGCCGCATTGCAACTAGTGATGGAAGGCAGATACATACTGGGCGTTTTCTTGGCTGTTACTCACCTTTTCCTTATGGATTATGGTGCGTCAGAGATTCTGGAAGATGTTCCTGGAAATAGTGCTTATCTTACTGGGCTCAGCATCATTGGGGGAATGACATTGTTCCCATCAGCTCTTGAGGTAAAAATTTTAACTCCTTGATTTGATTTTCTGAGGTTTGGTTGTGCAGTGACAAAAAATTATTTTGAATGAATTGATTTTGTCAAATTGATTCTGCCTAAAAGTGAGTTGATTGTTAAATGGTTTATGTTTGGATATATTTATGTAAAAGTGGATAGAAGTATAAAAAAATAAATTTCAACAGTTGTAGATGCAAAAACTTTAAATTCCAGCTTCAAGTTAGAATGAAGTATATAAACATGTCAAAATCTATTCTACACCCTTAGAATCAATTATCTCCTCCAAAAATGGATCCAAACATAGTTTTCTATCATTCTTTCGGTCTTTATGGTCTTTATGCATCATGTTTTAGCTATTTCTCTAGGTTTCCACCCTTGTTGTTTCAACCCATATCAAGTAGCAAAACTGTGTTTTGGTATTTCATGTGAGCTTGCTTCTCTTGAAGAATCTTGATTTGACATTGAAATCTTGTTTGCCTATGTAACTTAATTAATTTTTCTAAAGATAATGGTTGTGGATAAGAAATTTGCGGAGGTATTCATTTCAACGTTGTTTTATCTTTATTTTTGGCTTAAATATATCTTTAGTTTTCCAAAGATATTTCACAGTCCCTCTTCTATAAAAATGATCACAACTAGCCACTCTTTATAACCCTGCATGTCAATAATCCTTATGTGCAAAACAAAGGTCATGTCTGATCATGTCACATTAACTTTTAAATGACACTGCGTCCATGTGGCAATTGACTGTGTTTTCCACAAAGGGATTTTTGACTGACGAAGTTATAGAGAGGGACCAATTGTGGTCATTTTCGAAAATATAAACCAAAAGCCGCTGAAAAATATCTGATTAAACAATTTTATTACGCGCTTATAGCATATACATTGATCATATAAGTACTTATGAATAAGCTATTTCTATAACAAAAGATAAAATAAAGTCAAACTGGTTCCATATAAGTTATAGGCTATGTCAATAGATAAACTCAAATAAACTAAAATCATATTCATTGTTCATTATTTAAGCCATTATTTTTTAACTGTGTTTAGTTGAGTCTATCAATGACCTTCTTTAGATACACCATACACTTATCTTATATCCATGATATTGTTAGATTGACTGAAAGGGTATGTTGTTCTGCAGGGGGCTATTATGGGGCCATTGATAACTACAGTCATGATTGCTCTGAAGGATTTATATGCTGAATTTGTTTTGGAAGAACCAAAGGACAGGGCCAAGAAGAAAACTAGCTAAGCTTCTTCCACCTTTGTTTATATAGAAGTATTTATTGGCTGTTGAAGTTTGCTGTAATTGCATTGCTTGTTAGTGGAGTTTTCCTTTCAATTGTGAGAGTTGCTCAATGGTCAGTCATTTTTTTTCTTTTCATTTGTATCATAAGATTATTATATAATTGGCAAAAAATAGGCTTTTTTATTGCTTTTTATCCATTTTTGGGGTCATCAAATATTTTGATCACTTGGTGGCAGTGTTTTGTTGAACTGTACATTTAGACCTGTATTTATTCCTGTACAATTTTTCTTATTCATTGTATTTGTACCTAAAAAAGAAATAAAGACTTGTGCAAGTTCGTTAAAAATGTTTATTTTCTTAAATTTTCTTGGATACAGCGTGTTTTATTCAGTGTTGTCGATACTGCACTATAACGGTGTAGAGGAGTGGAATGATCGCCCTTGACCACTAAAGGGTATGCAATAGTGGAATAGTTTAGTCTAGCGGCTTAAATAGTCAACGTTGTAGCCGTTGTAGTGCCGCGCCTTAGAATGAGATAGAAAATTCCAAGTAGGCCTTAAAATATAAACGTTGGAGCGTTTTGGTTTGGATGTTTTAGAAATTTTGCAATTTAAAACATGATAGCGTATGAACTTCTCTCTCGCTCTTGCTTTCATTTTTCACCCTTTCAGTTCCACTAGTCAATCTCAGCTAATTGTTGAGTTTTATGTATATATCGAGCAAGTTATATTATCTGTATAAAAATTTCAAATAGTAGTCATTCTGATATACCAGTATAATGTTTTTGGAGTCGACCGTTATGTTCTATTTCTGAGGTTGATAACACTGGTTTGAGTGGTTTCATTAGCAGTACTTTTCATTATTCTTAATTATGACCATTAATTAGCAAATATGCCAAGTTCACCAGGATCTTCCACTTGGCTGATATAATATATAAGTACATGCAGGACATAAAGTACTTTATAACATTTTGTTATGAAAGGATCTGTCTATCATGAAGTAGGTACTTTTGCAGCTAAAGGATACAGTTAGTACTGACAATCAAGATGTTTTCATATGATATAGTACTAGTATAACATTACATTCGTTGTGCTAGTTTATTTGTTTCTGTCAAATGAATTCCTGAAAAAGTTGGCACTGGGAACCTGAGTTGAATTTGATGCAAAGAAAGTGTTTGTCAAGATGTAAAATACACCTCACCCCCCACATCAAGAACAGGTACACACAGTGGAGATGCAAGACACCTGCATCGGCCTGAATGAAGCATCTTGACTTATAACACAAGTAAAACATATAAACAAGTCATAGTTAGAAACTAACTTGTTGCCAACACACAGATAGAGATTGTCAGTGACAATAAACATTAAAACCAAACAGTCTTTTCTTTCACCTCTAGAACTCTTGCCAAGCAATTTGAAACCGGAAAAACCCTTGATCGAACATATTTTTCCCGTTTTGAAAAAAACATACACCACTTTTTAAAACGAAGGATTCTCAATGACATGAAAAAACATTGCTTTTAAAAAAATATTAAGCACGCAACAAGCAGCTTTAACCCTAAAAACTATACCAAACAAATCTAACATACATAATAACATAATGTATAGAATTACATGATATTAAATGCATCATTTCTACTCTTCACAACCCTAGAGCCTATTTGAATTGACTTATTTGAACTAATTTATAGACATAAACACTTGCAAAAACCATTTGAGAGAACTTACGAAAACAACTTACGATATATGTCCATAAGATGTTTTCACCTTATTTTTATTATATTATAGGCTCCCCGGTATATCTTACGAAAACATGTTATAGTTCACATAAAAACAATTAGACACAAATTTTTACTTTTACAATATTTTTTAAGGACGTAAAAGAGATTCTTTTTTATAAAATTGCCTCAATTTTTATAGTTTTTTTTTCTCTTTTCTAAAAAAATACATTTTTTTTATAAAAAAAAAATGACATTCATGAAGATAATTAAATTTGTATTTAATTAGACACAAATTTTTACTTTTACAATATTTTTTAAGGACGTAAAAGAGATTTTTTGATACAAAACTGTCTCAATTTTTATAGTTTTTTTTTTCTCTTTTCTAAAAAATTGAAGAAGGAAAGATAATTAAATTTGTATTTAATTACCTCCTTAAAATCACTTAATATTTGTTGCTCACACTTCTATTTATAAATCTCCACTTTACTTTCATTTGTATCGACGTGGGATATCTGAGTTATCTTAAATGTGGACGCAAGGGACATGGGCATCCTCAGTTCAGTCTGCAGCATCACCGAAGGTTATGTTAAATATCCGATTGTTTCATTAGCTTATTGTCTTACTTGTCACAACTACAGTGGCAGAGCCTGCATTGATTTATTGTAGTGTGATCTCAATTAATTTCTCCTTGACTCACTGTATGTTCTTTATCATTCGTATGAGAACCAATATTAACAGCATGATAAGCACAGACATGTACAGAACAGCCACCGGACACTCACTACCTTCTTTGATCAAGAGGTACTTGGGTTTATGTCTTGAGTTTCTGTGCCCAACTTTTCCCACCCCGCAAAGCTCTTCGAAAGTATGTATCTGAAAAAATTACAGTTTCTTTGCCATCTGCATGTGTACTTCCGGAAAGAAAAAAAACACAATTTGTTTTCCTCCATAAGAACACTTTCTGAATCATGTGTGGTTTTTTTTAAATGTGGAAGGTAGGTTAAAGTCGGACCTGTGTTTTTTCATGCATGTATTTTTACAGCAACTTCCCGTGGGAGTACATTTGATGATATTGTTGATGAAGCGCTTAAATGGTAAATGCAATTATTTCACCCCAAACTTGATTCTTCAACATTCATCAGTCATCACCAGCACAAATAAATGAGTTTAAAAAATGGGGAGGTGGAACACATGAATACATATTTACCAACCTGTTTGTTTCCACGGCTGCAACTGGTCAGACGTGCGTTTATCCTAAAGCTACAATCTGTAGCTTATCATTTATTTACGGTAGAGAGCTTGTAGATGCACGACAACAATGATAAAACATGAAACCAAATACTTATTACATCTTTTATACAAGATCGGACGATCCTCCCCCTTGAGCCATAGTTTAATATGTTCTTGCTTATCATAGACACATAGCGTAATTTAATTAATTAGAGTATTTGATTCGTATTTGAGACTTAAGGGATACCTTCACAATTTAGGGTTTAGACCCTCTATCTCAGTTATGAAACTAACTTTCGAGTTAGTCTCACTTAAAACTTTGTTCTCATCAATGGAACTTTAAAGTATCACCACAATTTAGATTCTTTAGATTAGTACTAAGACTAATTCTTAATTTGGAGTTTATTCTCACTTAAAACTCTTCAACTAATTTTAAGTGTGTGTTTTGTGGGATAAAAAATTTCTCATTCTATCTAAAATTTTCGCAATGTGCTTCCAATTAAAAATTGGTCAATAAGAAGGGCAGTCCGAGAAAAAATCTCACCAATATTCTGCACTAAAACTCCTAGATATGCATGTTCGAGAAAAAGTCCCACCAACTGAAAAATTGGTCAATGAATTAAATTAATTAGCTTTTCAAAACTAAAATACATAAAAATTAAAGGAATATCCCTCTCAATTTTTTTTCAAGGAATATTGATTTTTCATTTCAAAATTGGACGTTGGAAGAACGGAGAGAAAGTGTTTAAAATCTAAGCCAAAATAACAAAATTAAGATGAATTAAATAAAAAAAATAAAAACAGGAAATTGAAAATTTTGACGAGGACATATATGGTTAGCAAAATCATGTAGAAAAAATTGCTATCATTATAATAGAAAATACATGCTATCAATATTTTAAAAATGACAATATTTTAAAAATGACAAAATATCAAGATAATAAATAATGAATTGTCTTCTAATCCCGTCAGGATAATTTCTAACCCAGCTTATACTCAGGATAGAAATTACAAAGGAAAGTCAAGATAGGATAGGAAAATGGTTTATTTTATCATATCCCTTTGGTGCATCAAACATGAGATTTAAGCAGGATAGAATTAATATATCATATCATGTCTTCTTATCTTGACCATCAAACAAATGAAGGATAAGATTATGTTGCAACGAACTCTAGCTCACCACATAATAGTTGTAGGTTTAGATTAACAGTGATATTAGTACAATCTTAATGATCTATTGTATGAAAAAGGATCGTGTGAGTATGAGAGAGAAAGTTGTTTAAATGTTGTCATAAAATGGTTGTACAAATATCATTTCTTTAAAATAAAGATGGTAAATCATGGCTTATCATGATTTTGTCTAATCCACCGTCAATCCAAACATTTACTCAACCACATACTTGGATGAATATGCCAAACCAAATCAAAGTAAGAGTCTCTTTGCTACAACTTATTTTGTAAAATAATCACTTCAAAAAAATAATCAATTCTGGCTGTTTTCATCTATTTGTTGCACATTCTAAAAAAAGTGAGAATATGAAAATAATTTAAAAACGACTTTAAATAAGAAGTTGTTGAGTAGTTTCTCTTTCTTTTTTTTTTTTCTGACAAATATTTGTGTTGAGTAGTTTCTCTTAAAAGATATTTTTTATGGTTAAATATGTCTTTGACCCTATAAATCTATCAGCTTTCCCTTTTAGTCCCTCTAAAAAATTTCCTCAAATTTTGGTCATCTAAATTTTCTGTTTTCAAACTTAGTAAGTGACATTTTTTGATAACATGTCATTGATAAAACATTACAATATAATTAGTTTAATAATTTAATATTTATTTATTTATTAAATAAGACATTTTTTTGATTACATGTCATTGATAAGACCTTAAAATATCATTAATTTTTTATAATGAAAAATAGATATGTTATTAAGTTAATTATATTTTAAGGTCTTAACAATTACATGCCATCATAAAATGTCACTTAAAACATGAAATATGAACTTTTGTAAAAAAAAATCATGGACTAAAATTGAAAACAAATTAAAACAATTACTTTTTATTTGATTCATTTTAATTTTCAAAGATTTGCCTTGTAGTATGCCACATTACGTGAAATAATTGGGCCACATGGCATTATGTTAATTTTAGTTTCTTTTTTAACGTTGAGCAAACAGAAGAACCAATACTAATTTTTTACAAAGTTCAAGGACCTAAACTAAACAAAAAAATGTATAGACTAATTCCAAAAAGTGGTGAAAGTACACAGACTAATGACATATTTCAACTTTAAATTATTCTTACATTCTCCCACATGATTCATGTGACTTAAGCAATACATTAATCATAATGTGCATCAACTTTACATGCATTAGTTCTTCCATTCGTCATTTTTAAGTTATATATCATTTAATTGACTCATTCTCTTTCATGTAATACTATATTAGATATTAACAATTCTTCTTAATATGATCTTAAATTGAATCCTTAAAAAAATGATCTTAAATTGGAAGAATCATAACAAGTTTAAACATAATGTCATCATCAACATAATATGTTTCCAACACCATTAATTGAATGAATACATAAATAGAAAACATAAAAGAATGAGAAACGTTATATATTTTTTTAAAAAAGAAAAACGATATTTATTCATTCAAAATGATAGAATACATCAGATACAATAACATGATTAATATCGCTAAAAACGTAAATGGTGAATATGCGAAAAAACTCATCACACCCAAGTTAATAGCATCAAACGACAAAATGTTTATGAATAATATGATGAAATCTAAATCACCAGAGTACCCATGCTTCTGAAACATTATATTAATGAGTTAAGAGCGACAACATACATAAATAAAACATAATTATGCATATCTATAACACATATGTTTTCAATTTTCAACATGGCCACCAAAACCTTTCGGTCGTAACCCTTTCGTCAAAGGGTCATCAATAATAAGATTTGTGCTAATATGATCAATTGACATTCTATGTTTCTAAATGTCTTCTTTAGTGACAAAGTATTTTAATTCCATTACTTAGCATTCTTATAATATTTGTCATTCTTAAAAAGTCTTCTACGAAATTATCGCAATACGTTTTCAACGACTTGACGATATTGTCCACTAGTTCAAGTCATGAAATTAAGTTTCATAGCCAACTAGTCTGAAGTGTGGCCTCAAAGCATGTCAAAAAATCAACATTTATAATGGATGCAAACAATGACAGACTGCTCACACTCTTTTATTATATTGATCCTTCAACTAAAAAATACACATTTCTAAATGTTTAATTTTCTGTATTTCAACCTGAAAAATCTAAATTTGAATATTCAATCATTATGTTATAGACTAGTCTTTACATGTTGCATGGAACTACTTTTGTCTCCTTTCATTTTGAAACAAGAAATACTTTAACATTTATTCATTTTGAATCTCTCTAAACTTTATCACCGCACGGGGAGCACATGACATATGATTTGCAAATAAATAATGTAAATTAAAGTTTATTATCCTTAAAGGAAATATATATATTATCCTTTATACATTCAATATCGAATTTATATATACTACATTATTATAATTATGATTAGCTTTCTACATAAATATTTATAACCAATAATAATTTTCATCATAATTCATTAGGACGTGTTATATTTATTCATAATTTGGTTGCCTCACCAATTTATCTTAATGATAAAGCTAATAATATTTCAACAACATTTCATTAATATAAAAAACTTTAACTAAAACCATAATAAACCATAATATTTCAACTTGGTTTCATTCTTCAAAAAGATGTTAATTCAACAACATAATAAACCATAAAACAAACACAAAAGAGTATCAATTAAATAAGAATACAAAGAAGTAAAATAGGCAGAAACAAATAGAGAAAGGAACCAAAACAGAGACACTCAAAGTAACAGAGAGAGAAAGGAACCAACCTGCGATTGAGAGAGAGAATCAGAAACAGAGGGAAGGAGAGGTTGCACCCCTAAATGACCAAAATACCGAAAACATAGCATCCGCCTATGATTTTTTTGAACGGATGGAATCTGAGTAAGGAATAGCACCAAATGTTATGCACTAGCATGGTATCTTTGCCACTGCTAAAGAAGCCTACCGCTTCATCTATGAAAAGATGACTGTTGTGAAGCCCAACAAAATTGTTTGGATGACTTTAGCTGCATGTTGTGGGATGGATGGAGATTTCGAGCTTGGTGACAAACAACTTCATCACATGTATGCTTCTGCTGACCAAAAAGTTTCATAGAACCGTTTCTAGCACGTGGATTGAAGATTAGATCGAAGGTAGCTACAAAATATTAGGGTTTAGGGTTTAGTATTGACTATCCGCCAGTTTTTTAAGCCCTCGAGTTCACTTCTAAATTCTTGTATCCTCTAACAGGAAATGATATTTTGTCTAGCAATTTTAAGAACATAAATTGTTTAGGGATTATTACTAGTTGATGAGAAATATTAAAAAAAAAACAAATACATTGTTAATACTAAAACAACAACCTTATTTGAAACCAATTTTCTTCACTTCCATATTTTTTGCCTTATGTTGCAAGATATTGTGCATAGTCTGGGTCAATTTCATCACTACATGATTGTTTTTTAAAAAAAACTTATTAGAGTGCTTTTTATGATAAGGAGAGAATCTTTATTATCTATAGATCCACTGCAATAAGGGTATAACCAATAAAACATATTATCTAATATTATATTATATTAAAAGATTTACATCGAAGAGGAAGACATCTACAATGATAGCAGGTTTGTAAAGCACTAGTTTGGTATAATTCTTATAACTTATGTAAAAAAAATTTCAATAAAACTTTAACTTATACCTGCATAGTGTTGGCTTATTTTTTTATAGGCACTCTTCATATATTATCTAAATGAGTTATAGTGCTAGGTATGAGAATGAATAAAACAATGTTTGTCAGTTTACAATCTCTACATTTATTGAGTTTTGCGTTGAATATAAACTCTTTCGGTTTTCAACACCTATTTTAATAGGGTTTTTTTTAACCACTATAACCATAAAGTAACTTTCAAAATCAATTAATCCATATGTTAAACGATGCATATAAATTGTGACACCAAAACATTTTTCTTACATAAATGATATATAAATATAGTTATTATATGTTGTATTGTTACATCCAACATACACAATTAATTCATTAATAAACATTACAACAAAAACAAGTTTGACTATTTCTTATATATATTGGATAAAAAAATTGGACTTTTTTAATAAGTTTTCATCAACTAAATCTAACATTTTGTTATAAAATCAATGATTTATAATGTGTATATTTGTTATAATGTTGTCATTTAAAATGCAAGAAAATAGCAATGTTAAATAATTTATATGTAATCAACAAATTATTATAAATAAGTCCATCTCTTTATTATCAAAATATTGCAGTCATAATAATTATAATATCAATATTACAACTTAACTAAACTGTAAAAGCATGTAGAATCTCTACAATTTTTAACTCTATCAACTAAATAGTGTAGATTCTTGATATAAGCAATATAATAGATTCCTGACAAAACTATTCAACAATGCAAAAGCTATTTACATGTGTCATGTTTCCATGTTAAATTTTTTACTCTTTCATGTGCATAATTTGGTCCTTATATAAATTATTTGTTTATTTCAAAATTTTTTTATAGATTATGTGAATAACAAGTGTACCACTGCATTAACATTACCTTTTAATTCTATTTTATACATTATATTTTCAATCAACTTACATAATAGCATCAAAAATATTATACACAAATACAATCAAAACACATAGTAATTAGTTACATCAACTAATAATTAAATTACATCAAATATTTCATAAATATTTAACAATCGTTTACAAACAAAAAATGTTTATTGTACCCGTGCGTCAGCACGGGTTTGTTACTAGTATTAGTATTTCAAGAGAATGCATATATAAAACTAGTCGAAGTAGTGGGGGGCAACGCTGTATTAATTATATTTATTTATACTAAAACAATAGTAACTTACTGATATCATTTTTCATACATCAATAGTAACCTACTGATAACATTTTTCCATACATCTTTCTTCAAAAAAAAACATTTTTCCATACATCAATAGTAAATTTTGTCCATCAACAATAGTAAATTGTGTCCACCATACCGACTTAGGACCAACTCGGTACAGTAAAGCTTATGAAAAGATTTAAAAGTCTATAATATGCTAAGATTTAAATTGCAAAACTTATGCAATTTTGTCTACTATATCAATTCAACCGCCACCACCATGACTGCCACGGCCACGACCACCTCTCCGACCGCCACCACCAAAAATATTGAGTTATAATATTACCATCTTGATTAGACCACGAATCTGCAATATACAACAACATAATTGCAATCAAAATTAAAGTCCATATATTGACTTGATAAACATTAAACACCTATAAATAATATTTGTCCATACATAAAAAACACATACTTAAATACACCCAAATAATTGTTCAAAACATTCTATTGCTACATAGATCAAAAATTGACGTAATTCAGAAATTATGTGTTCAAGAATTTCATTGCAGAGATAACTTTTAACAACAAAGAAATTATAAATGACGATTATTGATATGAAATTTTTTATTAATATTAGAAAGTTGACATTGTTTTTGAAATGTTAAAAACATGATGATGTAGATTAGTGTAATAGCCATTAGTGAGATTTAGAATGATAGAGTGACACGTGTACTTCAAATTTTTAACAACCTAAATGTTTATAATAAAGATACCTCAAGATTTTTCTACAACTAAAAAGTCATTTAAAATTCTTCAAAATCCCAATTCAATACCTCAAGATTTAGGGTTAATATAGTAAATCAAGGGCAATAAGGTAAATACGCAAGGAAACCTAGGGTTTTGGGGGTTTAGCTATTTCATTGCATATATAAGATAAGCACCACGACGCCTCTCTATTTCCACGCTCTCTTCTTCACTTCATCGTCGTTTAATCATCATCACTTCACGTGTAAGTACTCAAATTCTTCACTCCGTGTGCTTTGTGTTAATGTTTATTAATTTCTCTCCCTTTTTAGTCGTTCGTTCTCTTTTTTTATTTTTTTTTCTTTATGTACATCTGAAGAAATGACTCGTTGGTCAAATGATGAGATTGCCAATTTTCGTCTTGTTTTTCAGCTTTGTCAAGGAAATTTTAATGCGATCAACGTGCATCCTCAAATGATGCGACAAGGTCTATCAGAACAAACGCTAAGGTATATTTCTCACTCCATCATTATTTTATGCACATTCCTTTAGATCCAAATCCATCAACCATTGGCGCCAACTTAGAGTGAGGGGATCACATGAACCCTCTGAAATATTAAGGGTTTGTTTGAATCACTTTTTGGTTTTTAGTTTTTAAAACTTGTTTTATAAACCTATTTTTGAAAACTCTTTTTAAAAAGAAAATAGGAGAAAATGTGTTTGGTGATGTAATTTTTCAAAACTGTTTTAGGGATGAGAAAATCCGTTTGATAATGTAATTTTTGAAAATTGTTTTGAAGATGATAGAATTTAGGAAAAATTACACAATTTTTCCCTTAACTTAAACAATACATTAATCATAATGTGCATCAACTTTACATGCATTAGTTCTTCATTTGTCATTTTAAAGTTATATATCATTTAATTGACTCATTCTCTTTCATGTAATACTATATTAGATATTAACAATTCTTCTTAATATGATCTTAAATTGAATCCTTAAAAAAATGATCTTAAATTGAAAGAATCATAACAAGTTTAAACATAATGTCATTATCAACATAATATGTTTCCAACACCATTAATTGCATGAATACATAAATAGAAAACATAAAAGAATGAGAAACGTTATATATTTTTTTTACAAAAGCAAAACGATATTTATTCATTCAAATTGATAGAATACATCAGATACAATAACATGATTAATATCGCTAAAAACGTAAATGGTTAATATGCGAAAAAACTCATCACACCCAAGTTAATAGCATCAAACAACAAAATGTTTATGAATAATATGATAAAATTTAAATCACCAGAGTACCCATGCTTCTGAAACATTATATTAATGAGTTAAAAGTGACAACATACATAAATAAAACATAATTATGCATATCTATAACACATATGTTTTCAATTTTCAACATGGCCACCAAAAGCAATTAATTCATCCATAAACATTACAACATACCTTTGTATTGTTACATCCAACATACACAATTAATTCATTAACAAACATTCCAACAAAAGCAAGTTCGACTATTTCTTATATATATTGGATAAAAAATTTGGACTTTTTTATTAAGTTTTCATCAACTAAATCTAACATTTTGTTAAAAAATCAATGATTTATAATGTGTATATTTGTTATAATGTTGTCATTTAAAATGTCAAGAAAGTAACAATGTTACAACTTAAATGAATCCATCTCTTTATTATCAAAATATTGCAGTCATAATAATTATAATATCAATATTACAACTTAAATAAACTAAAAAAGCATGTAGAATCTCTAGAATTTTTAACTCTATCAACCAAATAGTGTAGATTCCTAATATAAGCAATATAATAGATTCCTGACATAACCATTCAACAATGCAAAAGCTATTCACATGTGTCATGTTTCCATGTTAAATTTTTAACATCATGATATTGCTCTCTCTGTTTTTGTTTGTACAAACAATCCTCTATTTTATTCATAGAAAACACTATTCTGCCCTCTCTGCTTCCTTATTTTTATGAAAGAGCGGTCATAGCGCTATAGCATTTTTGGGGTCGGCCGCTACGCGCCGTTATTAACTACTATGGTTAAATTTATATTTATATGTGTATATACTTTATGCAGCGTAAGTGGGGTCAGATAACAGTGGCTGATGAAGCGCAGGCTCAATTGGCTGCAGCTCAAGCTCAATTGGATGCAGCTAATACTGCTACGCTGCAACAGTTGGAAGCAGTACATACTTAATTGAATGCAGCAAATGCTCAATTGATATTATTTAACTGTGATTTAAATTCAATATTTAAATTTGATATTTAAAATAGCCGGTTATTTATATTTACTTTTTTTAGGCACTTGCATTGGGTGGTGGTGGTCAAGCTAATGGAGCGGATGTGGATCAAGCAATTCTTTATAATGTTACAACTGCTATCAATCAGGTTGCTCCTGTTTTGGCTCGAGTGATAATTCCACATTTACCTCAACAACCTGGCCCTGCTAATGCTATTTATGGACTGGAGAGTCAACGATTCATTCACACATATCAATGAATCGCTGACATTCCACTCCATAACTCGGACAGAGAGAGGGGAAAAAAACTATGGATTATAACTTGGAATTACCTGTTGTTGATTCTGATTGGGTTGAGCTTGGACATTGACAAGAAATTGGGCTTGGTTCAAGTCCTGGACATGCTGTGGGAGTTGAAATAAGCCTTATAGCTGCTGCTGGCTTCCTGCTGCTGGATTTGCTGCAAACCTTGCTGCATTTGGGCTTGAAATGCATCTATAAAATCTTGTTCCATCAAATGTCGCCACTTATTTCTCAAGGCACCAATGGTAATATCATTTGCCATGTGTGGTAGGATCAATTCAAGGTTGCCATGAAAGTGTGCATGGAGCTGGCGGAATTGCTCATGATCTTCATCAGTCCAGAAACACATTAGAGCATGCATAGAATAAGATACATAGCAAAGTTACAACTTAAAAAATAAACGTGCAGAACAATAAAGTAAAAACACACATGATTCATGTAGAAACCTAACTTTTTCGCATATTGAATATTGTATTTCCTAAAGAAACAATATTAATAATATCAAGAGGATTCATGAAACAACAATTCAGATATGCAGAACAGAACAGTGCAATAATGATTTTTTTTCTTATATACACTGAGCATAAGAAGAAACGTGAGAGGGAAGAGATATTAAGATAGGGGTAAAATGATAATATTTTAATGGGTTGAAATACAAATAAAGTTTTCATTTTTTTTCCTTCCTTATATACCATTGTAACCAAAAATATACCATTGTTCTAACAGATCAAATAACAGAATCAGAATCAAAAATTAAAACAATACTAAAAACGTATGAACCTTATTGAAAAGGGGTTGAAGGAAAGTTGAAATATAAGGAAAGTTTTCATTTTTTTTTTCTTACTTATATACCATTGTTCTAACAAATCAAATAACAAAATCAGAATCAAAAATAAAATCAATACTAAAAACGTATAAACCTTGTTGAAAAGGGGTTGAAGGAAAGTTGAAATATAAGGAAAGTTTTCATTTTTTTTTCTTCCTTATATACCATTGTTCCAACAAATCAAATAACAGAATCAGAACCAAAAATAAAATCAATACTAAAAACGTATGAACCTTGTTGAAAAGGGGTTGAAGGAAAGTTGAAATATAAGGAAAATTTTCATTTTTTTCTGTTCTTTATATACCATTGTCCAACAAATCAAATAACAAAATCAGAATCAAAAATAAAATCAATACTAAAAACGTATAAACCTTGTTGAAAAGGGGTTGAAGGAAAGTTGAAGCACAATATTTTGTTTGTTTGTTGCAAAACCGTGCATGACCTTTATTTTTTTGTTTGTTTGTTGCAAAATGAATTTGATCCATTAGATATACTTTTATTCTAATGAATGGATGTGGTCTCTTTGAATTATGACTTGCTAATATTTTGTTATTTAAACATGTATAGTGATTTTAAAGAATGCAATTGAATTTAGAATCAGATTTAATAAAAAAGTGTTTTCGGTATTGTTGGAAATATTGTGAAAATGGATCTTTTGATACAATTAATAAAACATTAAAATGATTTTTTTTTTATAATTTTCATTAAACCTTTAAAATTAAATTTCATTTTTTTTGGCGAATTAAACGTTACATATATTATGCATTGTTCTTACTAACTGAGCTAGACTTACGGGGACAATTAAATTTCATTTGAATTAAATTAAATTGTACTCCCCTTTACCATGAATGACTAATTTTGACATTGTTTTTTTTTTTTAAATTTGTACTAATAGGTTTTTTGTGTTTGAATTCACAAAGTAAAAGCTGATAAACAAGTGGGGTGCAAATATTTAATAGTGTTTTACATATAAAATAATAAAGATATTTAATAAAAAAAACTACATTAATGTTGATATTTTTAAAATTGTGATGAATTTTTAAAATTATATCATATCGATTTTCTCATTAATACATAAAAATTTGCTTCTGCAAACAGATACACCTAAAATCTACAACAAATGCGAATATTTAACAGTGTTTTACATATAAAATAAAAAATTATTTAATATAAACACTACATTAATGTTGATATTTGGAATATAGTCATTAGATTTCAAAATTTCATCATATCTACTTTCTCATACCAATACATTTTTTTGACGCATCTCATATCAATACATAAAAGTTTGCTTTCATGTATTTTTCATAGAAACATTACATTAATGCTGATAATTTTATCTTTAAATATTTCATAATATTATCATTGTATTTATTTTTTATATAATTGCCGCAATGTTAAGCGACATGTGTGAATACATGAGTCTTTTACTAGTTATATTAGTAGTAAATGTTACTAAAGGGAGTAATATTTTTTATATACATTTTTTTTAAAAAATTTCTAATAACTATTACCCACTTTATTCAAAAAAAAAAAGTTTACTATTACCCTCTACAATAGGTAATACGTAGTACATAACCATATAGTTAAGAAATCTTTCGTAGACTAATTAACTTCCGTTCGATGAGAATCTTTCAAATACTAACCAATATTTTATGAGAATATTTCAAATACTAACGAATGTTTTATGATAATCTTTCAAAGACTAACTTCCGTTCTATGAGAATATTCTAAGGACTAACCTCTCGTTCTATGAGAATCTTTCAAAGACTAACTTCCGTTTTATGAAAATCTTTCAAAAACTAACTTCCGTTCTATGAGAATTTTCTAAAGACTAACTTCCTTTTTGTAAGAATCATTCAAAGACTAACTTCCGTTCTATGAGAATCTTCTAAAGACTAACATCTCGTTCTATGAAAATCTTTCAAAGGCTAACTATCATTATATGAGAATCTTCTAAAGATTAACTTTCATTCTATGAAATTTTTTCAAAGACTAACTTCTATTATATGAGAATCTTCTAAAGACTAACTTTTATTCTATGAAATTTTTCTAAAGACTAATTACTTATGTTATCCGAGAATCTTCCAAAAACATACTATCATTATATGAGAATTTTCCAAGGATTGAAATGTTCGCACAATTTTTTTTAATTAAAATTAAATTTTAGTTGTGAAAGTTAATAAAAAAGAAATTTACCAAAAATTTTGTGTTCATTATTGCTTTCCATATGTTATTCTATCATAATAATTTGTCAAAATTGATGGTGTTAAGTGATTAATAATCAATTTAATATAATAAAATGTTGACCATTAAAATTGAAATACTATGTTATTCAAAATAATTGAAATTCTATATTAATGATTTTGTTTTGGAGCCCAAGGATACAATGTTCGTAAATATATACAATTTATTTTTGGGTTAAATAAGTAAATAATCCCTTTAAATATATCAGCATTTGATTTTAGTCCCCATAAAATATTCCTTAGGTTTTTGCCTCTCTAAAATTTTCTATTAATCAAATTAGTCCATACTTTTTAGTCAACTTGTGTCTAACCTTCATATTTTTAATGGATTTTTTAAGAAATGGATAAAATATTATGACAATCTCTCCCAAGAAAAATTATAATTTTTGACAAACTTTTTTCTTATATTTATGTCTTATATTTATGTCATAGTACGTTACTCTTTTTCCCTTATATATAAGAGAATTGGATAATAAGGAAAAAAAACAAATTGGTTTTATATTTTACAAATAGACTATTAGACACATAAAATTAAGATAAGTTTTAAAATGACAATTATAAATTTTTGCCGGAGTATGGTTTTATATATTATTAATAGATTCCAAAATTGACCCTTTATTATCAATACCAACAAAATTTACATGAAGTTATTGTGAGAATTATTTTTATACTTTTGACCTCCTACACTAGGTAACCATTGCACAACACCTGCAATCAAAGGTCACATTATTGTCCAAAGGAAAAAAAAGAAAAAGGAAGGTCTTGTACGGTAAGAGACCTATTGAGGTCTCACACGGTAAACGACACCTTTTACTAGTGTACCTCCCATTCTCACATAACCGAACAAACTACACATCGCTTTTACTACTGTAGTGTGCATTCCTATCTAATTCATCTGTACTCGGTCATTAAAGTGGATTATTTTGGTAAAAAAGCTTAAATTAAACAAAACCCAGGAAGAAAGCTTAATCCATGTGATATATTCTCTTCCAGTCTTACTATTTTTCAACGAAAGCTTGCTTTAAAACATCAATTTTTCGTTCGTTTACTGAGAATAATGTTGTGTGTTAATTAACCATTTTAAATCACAACAAATTTTTTCAATTACTAATGTTGTGTGTTAATTACTGCCACAAAATTTTTAGTCACATTTAAGTAAGGTATTGCTCAATTAATAACAATTTTTTTTTATCATGTTACTCTTGCAAAAAATACATCCGCCTTTATTACTTCAGAACATTATTATTGCTTAATTTAAATAGTATTACTTCGTGTTTTTTTTTTGAAGGAAGTATTACTTCGTGTTTTAATATTTAATTTAATTTACATATCATTCTCTTAAAATCCTAAAAAAAATAATATCATTCTCTTAAAAATTAATTATCATTTTTAAAGGGTAAAAATAAATTATCACGTGCTGTGGATTATTGATTTTAATATTTGATCTAAATCTAATTTTTTTTAAGATGCCGTGCATAATTATTACTATTCAATAACAAATATATATCTTTCAAGAAAAAACATAAATATGATCTGGTCTAATTCTTGGTCTATTCCTTAATAAAAAATAGGCAAAACACATTTTTTTTTTTATCTTTTAAGTTTGACAAAAATACCTGATTAGTCATTCAAGTTTGAAATAAATACTTCAAATTTTTTTAAGTTTCTAATAGGTTTTTTTGATGGTGAAGTTTCTAATAATAGGTTCTTGAAGTTATTTTATGTTTCAAAATAGTTTTTTAAGTTGTTAATTTAATGCACCTATTTAAAGTTTTAAATAGATCCTTAAAAAGGTAATAATAACCTATTTAAAACTCATTTGAGGTTGACTTGGAATAAAAAGGTAATAATAACCTATTTATAGGCCTTTATTCCTCGACATGTGTTTGTTTTCCCCTTTTTTTTAAGAATGTTTGTTTTCCTGTTATATGCATCTTATATTCAAATTTTCAATTACCTAATTACTCCTTTCTCAAATTTGCTCTCGCTCAAGAAAATTAAATATTATGACACCATTCAATCTTGCTAAGTTTTGGTAAAAACAATTAATAAATAAACCCTTATCTTGGTCTTTGGCGCAACTTCCTCCCTTCCATTATCTCATGTAACTTCCATAAAAGTCTACGTTTAGACTGTCGGAGTAGGATGACCTCCATGGTTCTATATTTTCTTACCATTTTCCTTACTCACATGGCCATCTACCCACATTTTTTATTACGATAACACTTATACATGTGTAATGCATAAACAAAGTTTCACAGCAATTTTGGTTTTGATATGAATTATTTATCTCATAGTCACGTAGACATATACCTAGTCTCTTTAAAAAAAAACATATATCTAGTCCTTCACCTCAAAAAAACATATACTTACTCCTATGTTGATTATATGACGTTGTACACATTCTGAAGTGCAATATTATGTGTAAGTGTAGTCATGCAACAAATGTCATGCTAAAAACTTAAAACTTATAATAAGAAAAGTATCAAAACACAAATTTGATTGATTCAAAGAACTTAATGATATAAAAATATTAGATAGATGAAAACCTACCAATATTGACAATCAAGTTTTCATGGTACGAAACCACTTTGCATCCCAAAATCAGTAAATGAAGCAGAAAATATTTCATTGTGTCTTCAATTATTTTGTTATATTAATAGTTAGCTTAAGAAAGAGAAAAAAACTAGATTGCTGTCCCGTGCTATCGCACAGGTCAACGATAAGTACAATAATAATATTAACTAACAAAATAATACATTTGATTCATTGACTCATAATGCATTTGTGCTAGCAAAATATTACATGGAACAATGCTCGATTAATTGTGTGGCATTTCAATGTGTATATAGCTTGTGGTAACTTTTACTTAGTGTTGCGTGTGCACTGATCCGGCTCAGCAAAATGGCTCTTATGACTTATAGCTGAAATTTTTTCTGAAACAACAAAGAAAAACACCTTTTTTTACCCCATGAGTTACTCGTCTGTACTATGTAGTTCAAATTATAAAATCTAAACGACATAAACACTCCATAAAAATCTCCAATACATGTTAAAAAATTCAGATTTTAGAATCCAAATTGGGTGCACGAAAAACTCATAGGATAGAAAAATGATAACCAAAAATAAACTATCAAATGGGCTTACAGGGTTTTGTAGATAAAATTGAAGATCCTTAATACTACTAATCAATAATATGCATTTTCCAATAGAGTGCATCCTGTGATCCTACTTGATTAATAGTATGAATGAAAATTAAGACAAAATATAGTTGTTCATGTAAAAATACCTAGTGATTGAAGCCATACACATTGAATAACTATTCTGAGATAAGCACGGAATGAGTCATAGTGGAGAATGATTTCCATGGTTAGTTCAGCATGTTGTCCATATTTCCACAATCTAAATTTAATTCAACATAACTAGAAAACACATTATAATCAACTTCTTTTGTTGTTATCTGAAATTTGTTTGAGGCAACAGTTACACTGTTGGAGTAAGCCCTAATAGCCAATCTATATTGATTGGGTTTGGATTTGTATCATGATATTGATATAAATATATATTGTGAATATATAAATAATAAGGCATTTCTTTATTGATTTTGTTTTGTTTC
>Ga0228711_1002241_pt1 | contig 29569 bp, 14 predicted proteins | sample MedpolnodulmetaG_2_FD_177996 | JGI IMG/M metagenome (GOLD analysis project Ga0228711, IMG submission 177996) | Root nodule microbial communities from Medicago polymorpha collected in Santa Monica, California, United States - brown nodules | ecosystem: Host-associated > Plants > Roots > Nodule... | reverse complement strand
TCTCAGGAATTAACCACAAGAGAATTAGTTACTCATAGCTAAAGTATAAGCTAACTAACATAAGAAGAAAGATTCATACATGTAATGGATGATTGACTATTAGTTTTGATGGTTGCCCAACAGATCTGCAAGCCTCTGCTCCAAAATATGCTTTAGGTCTCAAAATTCGTGAACCCTTAATCAGAAAACGCAGTTTGCTTAAATAGGCAAGTGGAAAATCGGGCCCCGAAGTGTAACATTCGGTGCCCGAATTGCAAAATAGACCAATCCAATTGCTAAGTCTGCGCAAAATCGGCGCCCAATTTTTGTCGAATTGAAGGCTCCTCTTTATGCTTCAAAAATCGGCGCCCGATTTTTGTCGAGCCAAAGGCTCTTTACCTGTACCAAAATCGGCGCCCGAATGTGAGGATTCAGGGCCTGATTTGCTCTTTAAAAATTTTCTTGCTTCCTGTACTTCGGACCCTTTTTGCTCCATAATTCCAATGACTTTGTCATAAAAACTAACTAAAAATAGCTAATAAAAGAGAGATGACAGAGTGTCATCACAACCCCAAATTTGCACCGTTACTTGTCCTCAAGGAACTAACTTAAAATGAAAAATAACAGTAAAGTAACACTTACCCCACCACTGATTATGTCAAAAGTTCATCTCCCTTGTTAGCGAACGATGAGCTAACATGCTTGGTAACACATCCATTCCACAACTTCTCGCGACAACATTGAAATATTGCAGGGTTCGCTCGTAGACTACTATATTACCAAAACTTGAAAAATTTCTAAGCATCAATCAAAGTCAATATTATGTACACACTTTTAAGGTCTTTTCAGGTTATAACGGGGCTTAGGTTAGAGGTGGGATCATTTGGAAAGTAGGTTTAAGAAAAACACGGAGTTAGACAACAACCTACGGATCTAAAATATGCCACGCACCATAGTCATCATACCACAGTTACATCCGGGGACTAGAGAGAACTTTTAGTAATTGGAACGTTGATCACTTGTATTGAGACATTTTTTCTTTTTTATTTTGAGCTGCAAATTTGACAATTCAACTTATTTTGTTATGCTCTTTTTTTTTTTTTAAGCACAAAGTGATCTTCTTTCCTTTCTCTAGTACCCCACCCCAAACTTAGAGCGTTGCTAGTTCCAAAAGCAACCCCAAACTTGAACTTTGCAAACATAACACACAACACATGCCTAACTCCAACAAAATTTTGGGTATATTCCTAAGGTTTCTAGGCTTGTAATGTGGTTAGTCACCGAAACAAGGGGTCTAAATCCTACTGGCTCAACTTGGTTTAAACAAAGGATAATTCAATATAAACAAAGGTGGGCTACAAAGGCTCAAGGTACAAGCAATTTGCCTTAGTGTGTACAATATATGACCAATCAATTACAAAGAAACATCGCAAATCCCAGAAATAGCATCTACATGGAAACACTCATATTTGTGAAAATTGAAAAAAATAAATTTGGGCCATAACCTTACAAGCTGAGGTTTCTGGAAGTTGTGGCTACCTAAGCATCTTCCTGCCGTACACTTCCCTTATAGAATCATACAAGCACTACCTCCTTTGAACTTTTGATAAATCGTTGATGAACTCTTTGTTACTGAACTGGTAAATTTCAAGAAAAGTTAATTCATTAATAATAAACAAGTACAGATGCATTACAACCAGGGGAAAAGAAAATCAACTCAAGTTCAAAAAGAAATAACAGAAAACTGAAAGAAAAAAAAAAGATAGTAAATGTTTGGGCTAGACAAGGTGCCCAAATCACTGTTGTTCTCCTGACGACCCTCCTGGTCCTGTTGGTGGAAACGGGTAATATAAAGGATGTGTATCCGCAGTAGGCTGTTGCTCAGCCTGGATCCTGTAATACTCAGCTCTGATACGCTCTTCTCTATCAGCTCCCCTCTGCCTCTCCTGAGCGAAGTAGTTCACCATATCAAGAGGGCTAGCAAACCTCTCATAAGCATTTATCCTTGCAAAAGGACTCTGACGGTAAAGAGCGGCTGCATCATAGAACGGTTGCGGGAAAGCTGGTGGTGGCATACGGTCTCTAGAAGAAATATCTTGGGCCCAGTTGGCCATGGCATAAGTATACTCCGCAAAATATGGTGGGAGACCCTGCTGCTGCACCTGTGGTGGAGGTGCCTGTGGGACATGATCATGCTCCATCATCTGAAGTTGCCTTTGCTGCTCTCTCCTCTCCCTAAGCTTTCGCTCATAATTTTCCTGCTCCTTCTCAAATCCCGCCATCACGGTATCAGATATAGGCCTTAAAGACCTAACATAAACATCAGATGGTTCAACCGGGACCCCTGCAGCCTGACACAATTTGTTGATCAAGCAACAATGTCTTAAAGTGGTCTTGTCCATACTTACCAATTTCTTCAGACTCCTATACATCAATCCACCCACATCTATATCCTCATCGGAAATCAAAGTTAACAGAATGAGCACCCTATTCCTAATCATCTCAGCGGTCGATGAAGTCTGCTCAACAACTGTCAGAATAAAAGAGGCCCATGCCTTGTACTCCGACAACAGATCAACAGTGTTAATTCTCTGTGGCCTTGCAACAGTCCCAATCCAACCCTTTCCATCCCTCATAATACCCTCAAGTAAACCATCCCATTCAGCACGAGTTTTATACTCACTAGTAAGGCTCCTCCTAAACTCTACATCACATTTTTCCACCGCCCTCAATCCAAGTACTCGATCAATGACCAAATTTGAATACTTGACTTTCTTACCTCTCACATAAGCAAGCATGTGTATCTGACTCCTTTTCAGCAAGAGCATTAGCCAAGAATTCACAAGCTATGGTTGCATTGCTTTCCTCTGTCATCATGTTTGCAATACCTTCCCACCCTCGCTGCTTGAATGTGTTTTAAAATGAGTGTCGTTTTAACAAAAAAAAATGTTTCAAAATGAATGTCACTTTACATTTTTAACGCAACTTTAATTTCTTTTTTTCCAACTTTGTCCTCAATAAATACTCCAACTTTTATCTCTCACAATTTCCAATGCAACTTTAAGTCTGTCTTTGTCAAATACAGTAAGGCTATTTTAGTAAAATTGATATGACATTTGACTATTTTATTTCATTCCTTAATCTGTATGCAATTGGGTAAAACAACACTTATTTTGAAACGGATGGAATAACAGATTTTGTTGGAGAAACCATTGAAGGCACCAAAAGGTAAACCGTGATCAACAAGCTTTAATGGGTTCATTGAATGAACACCCATTCATTGCCTAATTAATAACCAAAGACTTCCAAAAACATTGCATCCGAAAATTAACGGTTGAATTATTCCAGAAACACAAACATTTGCATTATGTTGAATTATTCCACACTTAACTAGATTATCTATTATCTTTAGTTGGTAACCGATTTTGTAATAAACACGAAGCACAAATCGATACTTTTAACATAATTGCTTTGTTCCAAATTACATTATGAAATGCACTCCAATGCATTGGTTCCACCGCCGTGAGAAAATGATATGCCTCCTTGACATTATAGCCTTTGTCTGGTGTTATTTGCAATTTCTGCCTATCTTATGAGCCATAGATAGCAATGCACTATACTCCCCCAACATCTCCTTTCACGCAAATAACGGACACCGTCATTTCCAAGGATCACCCCCCGAAAGTCTATCCTAAAACATACATCTCAACTACTATTTCTAATCCATTCGCAACTATATCATACATTCTTTTAAATTATATAAATTTAAATTTAAATTTTTCTCACATAAATTTAAAAGAAAAAAGAAATTAATGAGTACAACTTTTTTACTAAATTATCCTTATATATTAACCATTCGAGTATTTATACTTGTCATAAGATGTGTGCTAGAAACACACTCTTTTTGACGTTCTCGTTAACACTCACTTATTTATTTGATGAAATCCATATAAGTTCCACCACTTTAAGTGGAACATATTTCCAAAGTGTAAGACCCACAAAAAGTTTAATAATTTGGAATTGATACACAATACTTATTTGGAGGCAATTCAAACATTACAATAATCATAAACATATTTTCAATAATCATAAACATTACATGAAAACAATTCAAACATTTATTTGAACATATTTACATGGATCTTTCAGATGCTAAATCAAGAAGTGTGCGGAAGAATTGGTGAGGATACAATGGTGGTTGTTCTGCTAGTGCCTGAGATATGAATAGAATGATAGAGTCAATTAGAAAACACAAGTATGGAAATACATTGGTTGTTAGTATAATGAATTTGTGTCTTATTATTACTTCATGGAAGATGCTTTAATTTTTTATATAGATCCTAATTTTTATCACTTTTTAAATTTCATTTTTATGTTTAATAGGCAGCTTCTTTTCTCCTATACATTAAGTTCATGTCACCAGCTTTTGCAATAAGGCAACTACTTTTAAATGTAGTGAAAAAGAATGTTCTAATTCAAATTTTGTATGATGCAAAGCACATACTTAATGTAATTGTTTTAGAGGAAGAAAAAAATATACACACTTAAAGTGATTATGAAAGATTCGACCCACAAAAAAACTAAAAAATAGATGATTGTGAAAGAAAAGTAATAATATCATCAGAAAAAATTACCTGATGAACCAGAACAGTGGAAGGTGTCATTCCAGGTACAGTATTTACCTCTATTATCAAAACCTACAAATTTTGAAAGTTGTCAATGAGTAAGATGATGATAAGTCCTTTCTGCTTCACCATTTTCCAGATATTCAAAAGAGAATAGCATAAGTGACATGTGAAGAAATAGAATCTACTTCGAAGAGACAACTCAAAAAACAATTAGGTGAAAGAGAAGAGGGAAAAAACATTTCTCGGAGCAAGGAATTCAACAAACCTCTCCGCTGTCGACATTGACAAATGCATCGATACGTGAAAATCCTTCTAACTGTAGAGTGTTTGCAATCAGTTCAATATGATTTTTACATCTTTGCAAAGCTTTCTCACTACAAAGAAAATAACAAGAAAAATATCATTAAAAATCACTTCACGAAACCTGCCAATATTATTAAGAGTAGGCCAACAAAACGTCATTGAATTGTGAAGACGCAACAATTTGTCAAGCAATATAAACACTTCCAATTACACGACAGGACACAGCCTAGATTCACCTACATACATACCAATTAGGAAATCTGCTTTTTCTAAGAAATTTCCAATACACTGAATATTGAACTTGAGTCACGCAGATAAATGCCAAAAGTAATTCGACAAGAAATGTATTTCAACAAACTGATAGTGATAAACATTCAAGAAAACAACTGATAGGCAATTTAATTGTCTAGATTATCAAACTGAGAATTGGACACATATGCTTATAATAATATAATCTCAACCAATCTATGAATGGAATTTAAGGAAATATAATTGATACTATGGTACACAGTATCAACCCTGCCAGAAGTTGTACAGAACTTAATCATCAGCAAACTGTTGAATCTATTTTGCTACATGGATGTAGAATCTCAATAACATACCTCATAATTGACAAGGGAGGTGGAGTCAGATTGATCCCGGTCCCACCTGTGAAGCAATGTAAAAAGGATAGAGATTAGTTATTGTGAACAACTGCAGTCATGACGAAGGCTGTGTATTTTTCCAATTATCCTTCTAAAAACTAAAGATTATAATTCTGTGGAGACCAACCTTGGAACTTCTCCTCTAACGACAAAATATCACCAGTTTCCTTGACAGTTACACTAGGACTTAGCGAGTGCATTGATCCACGTTTTCCTATGACGCCAACTGTTATTTCCACCCATCTACTGTTTCCTTTCCACATGAAGCCGTGACCAGTCTCATTTTTAACTTTGGATGACACAATTATTTCATCCGTCTCTATGAAAGGTTCAAAGATCAAGATTTCTGGAGGAGGGTTTGGCATCTCAATCATTCCATGTGCCTTGTACATGAATCAAAAGCAAGAGACAAAATGACATTAAAAGTCAATATTGTAAGTTAGGAACTGAAATTCGTAACTCAATAACTGGTAATCCTATATCAATGAAAATTATGGTTAAACATATTAATCCCTATTCATCAACAAAGGACATAATGTTGACTACATGAATTTATTAATGCTCCTATACCTTTGATAAGCTATTCGGAGGAATTCTTAGTAGACAGTCCTCCAGAGCTTTGATATATATTGCAAGGTCATTGGAACAACTGCATGGAAATAGAATGAGCAAGTAAAGTAATTGTTATAAATTAGGGACATAGTTACTCTAATTAAGGATTTTATTGATCTATTTTAATTATAGATAATTATATTCTGTGGATATAATTAGAGATGTAGTTGCTCTAATAAAGGATTTGATTGGTCCAATGAAATTATTACTGTTTATATTTTATGATTATAAAGAAGAATCATGTCTGGTCATAGAACACAGGCCATTCACATATTTCGTCTTACAGTAATAAACATCAATACTTTAAAAGCATGCTATAATGCAATATTTCATAATTTTTAAATCAATGATGACACAAAAAAGGAATGCTAACACAATTAAAATCTACCGTAATCTTGCAACCCCGGTTGAGCATCCATCTCTTGCTGGCTTAACACATAATGTTTCGCACTTTAGCTTCTGGGTGAGGTCATGCCATATATCATTTATGGGCTTATTAGACAGATCATCTTTTTTCCTGACTTCTTTATTTATGGTAAGAACTCCCGAATTTGCAAGCTGTCAATAAGAAGATATTAGAATGCCCGGTCAGAGAAAAATGTCAAATTGAAAAAGATAATGTACTAGAAATATTAATGTCAAATTGAGAAAAGTAAGGGAAGAGGAGTGTTTATCTTTCAGCAAAACATTATTTGATTAAGGGAAACATACATGATTTACAGCAACAGAAGTCGCAACTTTGTCCATACAAATCTTTGAGGCCAATGCACCAGGACCTTTAACAGAAGATAAAAGTGAGAGAATACACAATTACAATTAAAACAAAAAATAAAATAAAAATTGAAACTGAGTGGATACCATTATACCCAATGGTCTCATGTAGCAAGGGTACAATATAAACAAACCTGTGTAGGGAACTCCTTCAGCATCCAACAAAGATTGAAGTCTACCATCTTCTCCAATGCCTCCATGCACTATACGTAACAAAGAATGAACATTGTAAATAAATACACAATCAATTTCATAAACCAGAATCCTTGAAAGTTACTCTGAAAATATAAATAATTAGAAAACTGTTAAAAGAGTGTATCGTATACTGGTCAGTTATCATTATTTAAACAAATAATGAGACCCTTTTAAGCCACTTTTAAATAGAATTTCCATTTTACTATCATTCGCTTTATCATACAGTCATACCTAACAACTGTTTCCCTTATAATTATTCTGCTTATACTTCAAAACCGAAAAAAACTATTTATAAAGCAACATATTATCATCTTGAAACATTACATCAAATTTCACTTGTCAAGGTGAAACATGCTCTACTTATACAGTGACTTCTAAAAAATGCATCTTCAATAATATATAGTAAATGGTAGTATGGCAACCTTTTACCATGCATCAACAAAGAAGTTGAAGTTAAAATATTAATTGCTAGAAAACACTCTGCTTTTAATACCTGCAATAAAAACTGTTGCCTTGACTTCCTTGGCTAACTTGATCCACTCCCTTAAAGAAAATTTCTTAGGAAGTTCATCAGCAATATCGAATCCTGTAAACCAATTGTGGTCCTTCAAACCCTCCATCAGATCATTCATTACTTGCTTCCGCAGATCAGATGTTAGTGCAGCCCGATTTGGCTCAATTGCTTCTATGCATGCATCAAGTACTTCCTCAGTAGTATGCCTTAGCACAAGAGAATATCTGTACAAAAATTAATGTTGAATCATCTCATCCTACCTACATTCGGATGGGATCACATGAATGAATCACAATGAACTATTATTACTGATCATGGATTCATAGCCTATGTCAGGAACCTACATTATTTGATAGTTTTTTATTCTAATACAGAATGTACACATAATTGGATACATTTCTGGATTGTGAATGCTAATTGTATATCCTATTGAGCCAAATGAAAGTTTTACTTTATGGAATTTAGAAGGTTTAAGACAAACAATGCATTGAAATAAAAATTAAGAGGGAAAACCTGATGCATGTCAAGGACCAACACTCAAAAAATCATTAAGCTTACAAGCCCATTTTCCCCATGTTGAAATTTAATTTAACCTTATTATGAAGAATGGGGTGAAAAATGCCAATGACAAACATCTTAAAAGCTTAAGCTATCAGGTAGAATGGTTTTATATCTCCTAAACAGCTTTAGAATAGACAAGTTGTTCCGGTAAGTATATTAATAGATCAAAGACAAATCCTGATGTAGATAAAAGGATCAATACTTACGGTAACGACCAAACTGTTCTATCCCAGACATCATCAGCCTTTATTCCCACATCGACACTAGATGCATAATCAGTTGTTGAGGAAAGCAAACATGGAGTTACCTCAAGCTGTAAGAACACACGATTTTAGACTCTAATGCATTATACTTATTGTAGTTTAATTAGAAATTAATATTTTCAAGTAGAAAATGCCTTAAGTTGACAGAAAGAAACAGTATTTACGTCTTAGTCATTGGCAAAGAAATGCAAATTATCTTGAGATTTTTTTTTATTAACGGCTAAAATATAAACCAAAATATCATATTTATGAAAACATTTTTAGTCTAAAACAATCATGCTCCACTTACACTACAAAAATAAGAGATAATAGGTAAGTTTCTGATATTTGGTTACAACACATCACATGATCATTCTAACGGCAAGAAAACATGAAACAGCTAAAACAAATGAGTGTAAAAATTGCAGATTTATACTTACACATCTATTTCCTTAAAACTTTGTAAAAATAAGAGAATTGAAGTTGGAGAACATAATTACACTTCATTAGATGGACATAACGAGAGTTGTAAAAATTTGAAGGTTTTCTTGATTGTGGATACTTACATCATTGAAGCCTAGCAAATTGAGCCAAACATTTGTACCACTCATGAGAGATACTTGCCGTTCTGATGTGTCACCTCCAAAAATGACAAAAACTTTTTGAGCTCCTTCACGATGGGGAAATGACTTATTAGGCTCTGAAGATTTTGATCTGCTTGGAATCTGACTTGATATGCCACTGACTGAAGCAAGATTTGGAAACCGCAAGCAAGCATGGTGAACAATGCTCCTAAGGATGTTCGTATGAGAAAAACCAACCTGAATAGCATAGGGAGCATTTTCAGACAGTGAAAAACATGAGCTATCCATACATCAAAACGCAAAACATATATGTTGTCAATTACAAGTAATGAGGTAGACACATCAAGAAATACCTTAGAAGCTTGCTGAAACAGAAAACTTGTTTGTTCCATACCACTGATCTGAAATATGTAATGAATATATTCAGCAATAGTGAACAACCACCATTAGTAGTAAAATCGCCATCTGTATTCCACCAAGAGCGAAAATCATCTCACCATATTAATGTCGGTGAATATTATGGTGCCAGATTCAGACCTTCCAAACTCACTTTCTGAAGATGATAGCTTACAACCTGAATCAGGCAAAAACCATCCATCAATTCGTGCAAAATCTTGCAGGCGAAGCTTTTGAAATAATATAGATGCTCCTTTGCGAATATTCTCAATTACATCCAAAGGAAATCGAGGTGGAGTGTGATAAGCAACCTGTGGAGAATATATCCTTCAACAAATTAGAAAGAAACTTGGCAGTATTGTACGAAACCAAATATAAATTACAGTGAGATTGAAAAAAAAAAGTCGCTTCATGAAAAACATGTGCACTACATCTTTTGTGAATATATAATATATTTATATTAATACTGACCTGTTGGGTTGGAAGGTATTTCCTGCGGTAATTAAATATTGCATCATTCTCTTTCAAGTCATTTTCTCCAAGGAATTGAAGCTCCACCTGTTCAACTAATTACAATGTTACTACTCTGTACGAAATATTCATTGAGAAATAAACAATTACAATGTTCATGTATAAATTGTTGAGTAATTTCTTGCCGACATTGGAAGATGGAATTTCAATTCAGTAACAACTGATCCCAATTATTTCCAGTGGACTTTGTTCTACAACTCATGGTCAATTTACAGCCTTGAGCAACAGCTCAGAGACATCATACTGTCTCAAGGCATCCCTCACCTTACAGGTCAGTTTGATGGGATTGAGTAAAGCCAGCCCAGATTATAAGAAATGACCGTTCCTTTCATTTTTAGAGGAAATTGTTAAATTTGCAATCCTTGATAAATGAACCTTATCATTCAAATGTTTTTCAAGTAAACCCTCACTCCATTGAATCGAACAGGAATGATAATTTGAACCGCCTCATTTAACACCCTCAGTCCCCTCTAGAGTGATATAAAAAATTTAAATTGCTGTGAATAATTAAGAAATCTCATTGAAAAAAACGATGAAACATACCTCAGTAGGAAGTAGTGCAACAGGACAACTATCTGAACTAGATCCTACATCTAGGACAATGGCTGTAAACTCACTCCCTCCTTCAAGAAATAATTCTATTAGCACTTTATCATCAATTCCCTATAACATTCAAAATCAACGAACAATCCTGAAAGTTAATATATATTATGTTGATTATGTACCTAACTTTTCTTTATATCATTATATTTGATTTATATGTATATTCATCAACATAATCATAAAAGTTTCTGCTTATATTCAACCAAATTGACTGAATACCTCAGACATAATTTCACTGGCTTTCACAAGAGAATCATTCACACCATATGCAACCGTAACACCAATGCTTGAGCCTCCTCTTGTTGGTTTTACCTGAGAAGTCAGATTTTAATTCATTAAAAAGCATCACAAACTGTTTCACAATGAGTTAAGAATGAATCACTAATTGCTGAAACAAATCAAGTTTCTTACCACAACTTTCCCCGTGTCAGGGTCGAGCTGGTGTTTCCTAAACCACTCTGATAGTTCTGATTTGTTTGTTTCATATCCCTATTTGACATCATAATGTTATAATTTATAAAATTCTCATAGTATGTTTGAACGAAAAATGTGGATGAATTATGATTAAACTTTAAAAACATAAAATACTTTAACAAACACGTAAGTATGGATGTACTCTAACACAAATAAATATAGATAAACATAGTTGCAGGCTTGCAGCATCCAATTATTGGATATTTAAAAACATTAGAAGATACATGCTGATGTAATATATAATTAATTAGTTGTCACTACAAGGAGAAACATTGACCTTGTGAAAACACAATTTTCAATACCTGAACTAAGAAACTGGGCACTGTTACGAATCCAAGCTTCCGTAGCTCCGATGATGCTTTATACTGGAATAATTTTAAGATAATTAGTGCAAGAGGTATAGTTAAACTAGGAAGTAACAAAAGTTTAATAAAGATAAAGATGATGTAAAATAAATTGAAGATGTCTCAGTTTTAATGTTTCATATAGTGTTTCCAATTACTTTCTCATATAGCACAATCAGCATCCCAATAATTAACGAGTCGGTTTCGAGTAAATACTAAATAAAAAAGTTTTTTAACCTATTTCAGGATTGAACTGCAAAATCCAACAAATCATGTATATTCTAGTAAATTATTATTATTATTAAATGTTTAGAACCTAATCTAACTATCATTATGATGGCTATGATAATGTAAACCAATTTAGAGCTAAGAAATCAAATAATTGCTACATTCCAGTGTTAATAAAGAGAACAAAATCATATAGAAAAAAAAACAACAAGAAAATACATGTGCCCTTTACCTTGTCAAATGCTTGGCAGCACTCACTGGATCCTGTACCAACAAATGGAATATTATACTTTTCCAGCAATTCCTAAAAATATATATCAAATAGAAATATCATTTATAAATACACAAACTGATTATCACCTAGAGAAGATCCCTATACAGTATACACACAAACACACAGAGATATTGCACCTGAATGCCACCATCTTCACCAAATCGACCATGTATGACTGGAAATACTATGTCAACAGCTACAGCTAGATGCTCTGCCAAATCAGCCAAAGTCAGGAAACTTTGGGCAAGGCTGCAAATTTAACAAATGGCCATCTTTACTTTCATACTACATATATGAGTATTTATTCCTTACTATATTTTTATGATATTTATTCAGTATTTTGAAGGTAAAATTACAAGAAAGGAATTATTTAGAAAACCATTTTCATTTGTAACCACATAAGGGTTTGATTGAATGATGAGTGATTATTCATTAAGAACTCTTTGAAAATCACTAACCAGTTATGTAGCTAATTACTCATAAATTAGAAATACTTTTAACATACTTCTTTATTGTGATTTTACATGGAATGAAACTGTTAACTAACCTTTCAAGTTTAAAATCAAAATCGGCAGGAGTGTTGGAATATACCTGTAAAAAAGATATGGAAATAAGAAAAATGGGTTGGATTCAAGAAACAACTTTTCCTTCTTTTTTATTTTTTATTATTTTCCCATTTCACTTTTAACATAACAGTAGAGCATTGCTATAAGCTAGAGGGAAAGAAATAATTGCGCCATTTATAAGAAAATGAGACATAACCAAGCCGAAAGTGATGTTCTATTTCACTTATTTGCATTAACTGAGACTAATCAAGAATTACATATCGTAAAACTTTAATTAGTTAGAAAAGCGTATTTCAAACGATGTTTTTCGGAACAAATAAGCATTATTTAGAGCGATGAGGAACCGAATTCAACTAATATTTTATCATAATATAGTGTCGAAACAATATATAGTTGGTATATATGTGACTTCACTTCACTGACTTGTCAACCCTTGTATTATTGGTTCAGGTTTTTTAATATCTAAGGGATCATTTAAACATGAATTAATTAGCATTATTCAAAAGTAATTTATCACAAATATAGTTCAATAGGAGCTCGTGAAGTACTGTTTTGGAAACATGTATTACCTGAGCAGAAGAAATTGCATGTGCATTCAGATTGCAATCAATATAATAACAACTCACATGTAAATCATCTCCCTGACAAGTAAACAAAACAACAAAAACAGAGAATTAATAAATAAGTATTATTGGATATTTTGTGTTAAAAGTTTCAAAAGTATCATTTCCCAGTTTAAGGAAAGCTAGGAATAATTAAAAAATAAATAAATAAACTAGAGAAACAATATTTACCTAAAATGTTATTGTGATAAGTTTTGAATTGGTCACATGTGGATAATATTTTTCTTCTTTTTTCCGCTCTTAACCCCGAGCATTATAAGATTTTTATTTAATCTAATACACTTTTTTTTATTAATTCAACCTTATATTGACTTTTAGTTCAATGTTTTAACAATCTTGCAACTATGATAATTTTTTCAAATAATAGTCTCTCCAAAATTAGCTTCTCGTGTTAACTTTTTCAGAACCTTGTAAACTCTCTCATTTACCTTGTCAAAGGTAAAGTAATTTCATGTATACAAGAAGTTTTACTGTTTAAATCGAATCATAGTTATCATACTTCATAAGATTTTATTGATAAAGATTTCATAAGATTTCTTTGATTTTAATTACTATTTACTCGGAAGAAATAAGTACATAGTTATATAATACTCCGTCCGTCCCAAATTAAATTATAAGAAACAAAAAATCATTTTCTTTGTCCTAAATTATAAGCAAAAAAGACCAACTTTTATCATATTTAATTATGTTTATTCAAAAAATTATCTTTTCTAAAGGAAAATTATATGCAAAGTGCTTTCAATTTGCTCTCTTTTTCATTTTTTCTATAATCAACTACCAATGAAAATTGTTTTTACATCTTTTTATAAAACTTATTTCAAAGATAACACAAAAAACTATGTTACAAACTACTATGTTTTAGTTTTTTTTCCTTATAATATGGGACGGAGGGAGTACATGGTTAATGAGCTTCATCTAATATTGAATCGTCGTTAAGTAGTACTAGAATCCAATCCTTGAGTAAAATTTAGGATTAGTCGGAAGTTGAAGCCAAAAAATCAATTTGATAAGATATATTTTATAAATTGATATAATAAAGTTTCATATCTTTTACTTATTGATTTTTCTAAATATATGTTAGTTAAATTAGATATTTGATCCTTAACTAATTTATCTGTTTCAATTTGGTCACATAATCGTTCGTCTTGATCCCTTATCTCCATTTTCATTGGTCGTAATGGTCATTTATGTTAGTTTGTAACCATGAATGATTTGATCTTTCTCGGTTTATTTAATCAAGGTGTGTGAAGATGAAGGAGAGCGAAAAAAGATGAAGAGTACAAAGCTAATAGAAATGATCATTATGACAAAAGGAAGAGGAGATAAATTATTAGTCGGAGGAATAATATTTGTAGAATTATTTTTACAGCAACATTTTGGACATAAATAATGGAGAGAGAAAGATTGAGTAAGAACAGAGGTCAGAGTCGTTGTGCGTCATTTCTAAGACTAGAAATGATTTGAGTCGAGTCGAACTCGTCTGAGCTCGACTTTATAAGAATTGGTTCAGCTTAAAACTCAGTTCGAGTTCAACAGGAACTATTTTTTCCAGCTTGGGTTCGGCTCCTTTAGGGTGTGTTTGGTTTGTGAGAAGAGAATTAGAAGAGAGAAAGAGGTGAGAGAGAGTATGGAAAGAAAGAAGTTGATAAGAAATTGAGTAGATTTTAACAGTGTTTGGTACACGAGAGAAAGGAGAGAAATAGAAGAGAAATAGAAGAAAAAGAAGCGTGATTAATTTTTGAAATGATTGAAATATCCTTATACAAATAAGTTGATAACCAAATTTATTTTATTTGAATTTAACTTCATATAAAAATAATGTAAAAAATAATATAAAAATAATTAATTTCTTACATATAAATTAATTAACTTATTTTCTTAATTAATTATTTAAAATATTTTATTTTGGGTCAATTAAATCAATTCATAAGCTAAGTGGTGAATTTCATTTGTTTAATTTTATTATAAATAATAAAAGAGGGATCAAATAGGGAGAGGGATAGAATTGCGTTTTAGTTTCCTTATGTTGACAACATACATAATTGATAAATAAATAAATAAATCCTTAAAAAAAATTGATAAATAAATAGAAGCTGGTGCATATGATCAAAACCAAGGAGAATTTTTAGCTAATAATTTACTTAAAAAAGAAAAGAAAAGAAAAAACTAATTCATGAAAGTAGAAATTGCATGTACCTGCAAGTGATCAAGAACTGATCGAGCAGAATTAAGCGAAATTCCACGTTCAGCAGAAGGACCACCACATATCAAACCAACTCTCAGTGCTTTTCCTTCCTCTTTCCCCTTTTCAACCACTCCACTGCTTAGAACCACTATTTCGCCGGTCGAGGCACGTGCAACAGCACTGGAGCGAGTGGCACGGCACGTGATGAGCTTGTGGTTCAATTGCGTCGGCTTCACGGATGGTTGCATGTGAGTGGAACTGCTGAGGTGCACGGTGTGGCTGTGGCGGAAGACGGTGGTGGAGAATCCATAGATGGATGATGACGTGGCCATGATTGAAAGAAAAAGGTTGGTTAGTTCAGTGTGAGTCGGAGCTTGGTCATAAATAATGGTGAATGATCATGTTTTTATATACCTGTCGCAATCTAATAATTTTGTGTATAGATCATCAATTTCAACAAACTTTTAAAGAAAAATTCATATTTATTATCAAGAGTAGGGTTATTCATATTGAAAATATAAGTTTTTACTTTTTTCTTAGCAATAATTACACCATTTTTCGATACAAACTTGGTTATTTTAGTACTTTAACTAATACTCCAAAGATAATGGTTAGCATTCTATATAAAAATAAAATAATTAAACAACGGAATAGAAATAAATAATTTTTATTTATACCTGTTTCAATAAATAATTTTTATTTATAACAACTTAGCTTGAAAAATACCGATCTTTTGTTGATATCTTTGTTTCTTTCATCTGGACATATACATGAAAAATTATAAAATAATTAATAATGATGGATCCATTTATAAAATAATTAAAATTAATAATTATAAAAAATAAGTGATATTTTTCCTACAATACTCTCGAGTATTTATTATTCTTATTCTTACTTCTTTCGATTTTTTAATTTATCATTTATATATAATGAATGAAGGATAATTTTATAAATTGATTATAATTTTTTTTTCATACAACAATCTTATTATATACTTCAGCAATTTCACACTCTTCACTAATACATCAGATTTTACCATTAACCTTGTCAATCAAACCTCTTCTTTGATTCAGTCTTGGGCTAAACAATACAATTTCCCATCACCCTTGTTCCTTGCTTTCAAAATATCATCAACACCAATTTTTGCATCTTGATCTCTAATGATGCAATTTCCTCCTTCATCTTACATGGATTATGCATCATCTTGTCCTTCTTTCTCAGCAGTCCAATCTTCCAAACATTTGTTATTTCATAGTATATTAGTACGTATAAATAATGGAAAACACTTGGGTGACATTAGGGTATCAATGTCATGTGACATTGGCCAAGCACAATGTCACAAGTATACAAAATGACAAAAAAATCCTTGTAAGTGAGAGAGAAGAAAACCATGATTTTTTGTCATTTTGTACAATTGTGAGATTGTGGTTGACCAATGTCACATGACATTGACACCCCAATGTCACCCAAGTGCTACCCATAAATAATACTCCCTCCGTCCCGCAATAGATGACCCATTTGAAAATGCGTAATTTTGACCTAACTTACTTTGACCATATTTTTCTACTAATATACAAAGATAAATAATATCATATAAGATATCGTTAGATTTGTCTCGATGAGTATTTTCAAAATATCAAATTTTCATAATTTTTTCTAATATATTATTCAAGATATTTAAGCTCAAAATTATACATTGACATGCATAATAAGGTCAACTGTGTTAAGTATTAAGAGACGGAAAAAATACCTCTTTAGAATTATGGAGAAAGACCCACTATTATGTATTACTCCCCTTCTGACAACTTGTCACCATCATATTTGTCACCATCATATTAAATTGTAAAGTGTTAGACACATTAGTTTCTTAGGTAATTTTCTCTGTTTAACAAGGTTACAATTTAAGTGTAGATTTTATCTTTTCTTAAATTTTAGATGATTAATTATAAAGTGAATAAGTGAGATGTCCATCATTCAAACTTCAATTATTATATATAATAATACATGTTTCTGTCAACTGAATTATGTTCACAATCATTAAAGAATTAATTACAAGAATTTACGATTTGGATGAAGTTTTTGGTTTTTTTACTCTATATGTATGATGCCAACGAGCCAAAAAGCGTAGCGTTTGCAAAAAGTGCAACCACTTTGCTGACGCACAATCTTTTCATTTTTCGAGTTTATTATTGTTTTATAGGACGGCACAACAAGACCATATAATATTCTCCTCTAAAAAAAAGACCATATAATATTCTTTTAAAAAAAAAGACCATATTATATATTTATTTCCTCAAGAAACAAGACCATTGTTTAATATTTTATTACAATATTAACCAGTCTTATAGGATTCTTATAAATTCATACGATTAAAATGTTGTTTGCTAAACACAATAAGTTCATGTGACTACAAACAAATTAGGATTCTTGAACCTAATAAGATTTTCTTTAAAACAGCAACAACTCCATCAGTCATCAATCATCACAAACATTTTATAATTCTTTTGAAAATACAAAACATTTTATAATAAAATATTTTACAACATGATGATACATTTGTTTTAGGAAAACATGATGATGCATTGGGTTATTCTCTAATGCTTTTGAATATTTTTTCATTATACTTTAGTAGAAAATTGGTTGTGTGAATGTGTCTAATATAACACGCTATTAGTTAACTTATTCATAACAAATTGGTGGTTACAAATTAATCTAAATAATATCTGATTACGAATTTTTCCTAATAAGAGGATACTTTATATGGAGTGGTTATTGTTACTTTCTGTTGTCTTCATGCAAAACTTATATAATATGAATATGATATGATGACTGTGAATCGGTGGTTGACCTGTGTATTGCATGTAATGGAGTGTCATCTTCTTTTTGTCTTTTACAAATAGGACCATGAATGAGAACGACACCATTTAGTAGAAGAAAAAAAAAGAGATGGGTGAGAAATAGAAGTATTTATCTATATACTTCCTCCGGTTTCAAATATAAGAAAAGATTCTTTTTTTAGATTTATTGAGTAGTTAATGTATCTGATCTTCATTGTAAAGCAGATATATTAATTATTCAATAAACCTAAAAAAAAGAATATTTTCTTATATTTGAGACCGGAGATAGTATGAGAGAAGAAAGAAATTTATTATGTGAGCATATTGACAAATGTTTTATCTAACAAAAAATCCGGTGAACATTACACGCTTAATGAATCTTCTAAAAAATAAATTACATGCTTAATGAATATTGATTGATTACATATTTTATCATGTCAACTATATAAGGAAAAGGAGAGATTTGTCACAATGGTTGGAATTACTCTCGTTTTTATCACTATGAATCGAACTCGGCATCTCGTATGCATTGAGCATCAACCACTTGCGCTTGACTTCGTGGTATAATTGGAACTACTGTCTATTAATAATCAACTATAGTTAATTGATAGGTTAATTAGAGTAAGAAGCTTAATTTTGAGTTAGTTTGAGTTAGTTACTCCAACTAATCTTTATATATAGAAACAACCAATGTACTCTTTCATTATCTTTTATCAATCTATATTCATTACTATATGAATCTCTGTAAGTATCTTTCGCATGAGTGAAACTATGCTTACATTCTTGCTTTTCTTGCCGATCATTGTAACTTTCTTCCCATGATTCCATGATTCATAATACTGTTGGAAAATCAACATCCTATATGAATGCAAGATAGGAATATCTGCAGTAAATTCATAATAAATCCAAACTTTTCCTTAGACCTTGTTATAACAGAAATTTTGTAGCAACAAGATGCCTTTTATTATGTATGTTTTGGTAAATAATACAAAAGTTTTATGAACCATACAATAGATTGATAAATTGTTAATTGTCTAAGTCAAAACCAGATTCGATTCAATTCAATATGTATTTATACGAATGATATCAATAAACCACATTCAATTATTTTTGTGCTAATCTTAACTTACCTCTTTAAATTAACTAATTAACCCCTTTTTTATGTTCTTCAAACTTGATTATTTCAACATTATATATGAAATTTTACCTATTTTATTATGTAGGTAACAAATTCTTTAGAAATTCAACAAAAATTAAAGTTAATTATTTAGAAAATGAAACACTAAATACTTTATACATATGAATTCATGATAAATTTGTGTACCAAAAAATTATTACAACTCACAAATATTTACCCATCTATTACAATATGTTGGGTTATGAATATGATTCCTAGCTTGATGAGTCAGAAGGTTTCTGTATAGTTTAAAAACAAGTTGCATTTTGTGAGCCCTAAGTTTGAATACTAGAAAGATACAACAACTGTTCTGCAATCAAATACATAGACACTATTGGCTGAACTCGGTGATCAAATATCGTGTGTTCTCTATTTACGTTTTGGGTCATGCTAACACTATATGATACATTGATACTAGTACAATATAATACCGATTCACATATCCTTACCACCGACATTTACAAAGTTGGAATAGCTTCGTTGGCCGAGAGTTCAATATTGATTTATTCATGTCAAATCGTCTTCTTCCATCACTTTTGCTTCCAAAGCATCCTTAACTCGAGATAAAAGGGTTGACTTCCAAGACTCCTATACAAAAACAGTCACATGCAACCTTAAAATCATGTAGAATTTGATAGGACCTAAGTGAATAACAATACAATAAGCCTCTTGGTAAAACTGAAAACATGTCTTTTGCTACCTCTTGAAGATTGCAAAATGACCATTTAATTAAAAATAGAACGATAATAACAGTTTTGAGATGAAAATGGGGCATGCACTAAATAAAACTTTGTATAGTATGGATCCCAATGGACACACTAAAAGTATGAAGATATTACATCCTATGAAACACCGACACGGACACTAGACATGACACTAACACGTCGACACCAGTAACAATTGAAGAAAATGAAATGATTGGATGTAACCATATGTGTCGGTGACCATTTTTTCCCCTCATACTTATTACTTGGGTCTTTGGACAAAGAGACGTACCAAGTGGGTTATGCTTTCAAACTCCTTGACAACTCGAGTAAAACTTGCAACATCTTCGCTATCAATTGATGCAGCCAAATCCTGAAATTCGAGAAAATTTTCAAATGATAAAAATAAATAGCGATCAAGAGAAGAGCAAGGAAAAGTAGAAAGCCAACCAAATCTGTATTAAGACAAATTTTCTTATGGTGTTCAAGCGGGGCAAGGAGTTATTTCAAACAAACAAAATTGCAAAGCAAATATGAAAGGGAAGTTCCATTACTTACAGCTAAAAATCTGTATTCACGAGTTTTAGAGAATGTTGGATCCAAGTCCTATACTTGATAAAAGGAAAATTTGTTAAAAGTATGACGGTAAAGTATTACTCTAATATCAAGAAGAAACATAAAAAAGAACCTGATAGCGCTCCAAGGCATTGGTAATGGCAACAATATCCCCTCGACAAAGTTCGCAAAGGCCAGAATTAAGAAGATATCCTCTAACTCCATATTTCAGTAAATTGTTGTTCAGAGATTCTTGAGCAATATCTTCATAAATCTGAATTGCCTTCTGATATCTGGTAAATATCAAGATCAATATGATCCAAGATTTTGTGAAGACTAACCACTTTTTTTATTCAAAAATCGCATTGGAGGCAACAGAAAGAGAAAAACTAACTGTTGAAGTTGAGCAGAAAATTGTGCAACTTTCTGTTTGCACTGGATTACAGAGGTTGTTGAATCTCCGCGAATATCAAAAAGTTCAGCAGCCTTCTCATAATATGATTTAGCCTGCTCTAAATCTTGATCAAGCTCATACAAATCACCGATTTCCTAAATCCAGAAAGACAAATTTAAATCCTTTCAAAGGGTTTGTTTAAATTCCTAAATCCAGAAAGATTTAACAGTATGCATTAACGGTGAGGGCATAATACTAACATGCCAATACTTGTATATAGAAAACAAAGGCACATGCCAGCAAGCTTATCCAAATGTTTGGGACTTGGATGTGATGTAGTAAAGGAGGTTCGGACAATCACTTGGCTGCCTTTCACCTTCCACGATTCAATGTTGATATGATGGCGAACAAATGGATGAGTATATAAGATAGTTTGAGAAAAATTTTGAAAAATCTATGTTCGATATTAGAAATTCATGGGAAACAATTCATCACACAGAGATGATGGCAAAGGATCAGATTCAAAAAATCTTGATATGGATGAGTACAGAGGACCGCATAGCAGTTAAAAAGTGAAACTGCCAGCTTTTAATGGAAGATGACCCTATTGGGTAGATCACTAGGGTAAATGACCCAAACTTCGAAGCTCAAAATATCAGTGAAGAGCTGAAAATTAAAGCAGCTAAGTTATGCATGGAGGGTGCTATTATCCATTGGTTTAACTTATTGAGGTAAGCAGAAGATGGATTTCTACGGGAGAAGTTGAGCGAGGAAATGGTGACATAGTTTGGGGGGCAACAGTTGGAACAAAAAGATTTGTGGAAGAGTTTATAAAGGCATTTGAGTTTCTTTTGTCACAAGTTAAGCATTTTCTAGAAGAACAATATTTGGGTTATTTGTTGGCTGTCTTGCAACTTGAAATTAAGCATCTGATATAACTTTTAAACCTACAACAAGAATTCAAGCTCTGCAATTTGCATGCAATAAACAGCTAGAGAAAAACACACTTGCATTCGGAACAAGCTCATATTAGTGTACAAAAACAAGGTCTTCTAGCACTGTTTCAACGCAATCAAAACGGCTGATGGGTTTAAGACAGAGAAATGGGACCTTTAACTGTTTCAAATGTTGGAACAGCCTCATGTAATGGGAGCTACAGGTGGGGTAGGAAAAATTGAAAGTACTGACTGCATACATCTTGAAATTTACAAATCATAAACTTTATTTCAACTGTAGTATATTCTAATAAAAGAATGGAGAGAGATATTTGTATTTCTAGCGTGAAAATCAGAGATCTGCACCAATTAACGAACGTATCAGTAACTGATGGAAAGGAAAAGCAAGGGCTCATGCTTTAGGTGTTGAGAAAAGCTCCACCCCTTACAACAATATGCAGAGAAACTGATACAATTAGTGATCTTGGGAGACAATAAAGATTTCAACGATAGTAGCTATGTATGATGATGAAAATTTAAGATCCTATAGTCACTCTTGTTGTCAGTAAATGTATACCCCACTATCTCAGTCTTTGAATATATGAGGTGTTGCACTATAGTCCTTGAATGTATCATAATTTCAAAAGCATCCCTGAATATGCGTTTTGTTAGCCAGTTTGGTCTCCAATTGTGTCTTCTGTTAGTTAGCTTGGTCAATGAACTTACTAACAGAAGACACATTTTAGGATATTTTGTAATTTCAATACACTCGGGGACTGTAGTGACAAGGCCTCATACATCGGGAACAAGGTTGTTTCTTAAGACGCAAGAAGTGAAGGAACCAATCAGACAACATAGGAAAAAATAGGAGTAAATGTCTGATGGTAGTTATCTTTACTAAATGATTAGTAGGTTTAATGACAGTTATTATGCAGTTAGGATTAGAAAATAACTTTTTCAGTTACTCACTAGTATATATGATGATAGTAGAATCATAAAGAAGGTAAAGAGGTTAATGTTATTCAGTATTTTGGACAGAAAATACTCTTACTTGGTCTCTAGGACAGCAAGTGCATTGCTATAATTTATTGTAACATGAGAATTAGCCTATGGGATAACTGTTGTCTTGTTACGTTTTCTGCAATTTTGTGTGATCCAATCCTATTTGCATTTAAGATGTGTACATAAAAACAGAAAGTACCTTGCAATACTTCGCAGCCATAATGTGCTGACCAATTTCCACGAAGATAGTTACTGCTTGTTTTAAGCATGTAATACCTCCTGAAAACATCAAAACAGAAGCAACAAAAGTTATTAAGGTCATGCTTAATCAACAAATCTTAGCATTCAAATCTCTATACTAAGCACCTTTTCTGGATGTTTTCTTGTAACAATGGGAAGCATCAACATAAGCTTTAGCAGCATCAAACTTGTTATCTAACTGTATTACATACAATTGCAAAAACCATATATCATCATCATCATCATATATATAAACTCAACAGCACAAAATTCAAATCTAAAGCAGTGTTTTCAATCGTGGGTCAGAGAGAATAGTGGTTTGTTCAAATTCCTCTATGCTGCAGATAATGCTATAGTCACTATTTGTCAACACTTTGTATAAATTACATATCACATAACAATATAACAACAACCACCAAGTCTTTTCCCAGTAAGTGGGGTTGGCTACATAGATCAAATTACGCCATAATGTTCTATCATAAATAATATTTCGGTCCAACTCATTTATTTCCAAATTTTTCCTAACAGTTTCTATCTATAGTTTTTCTAGGTCTTCCTCTACCTTTAGTTATCTGACTATCCTTTATCTGATCTACTCTCCTTACCACATAATCTATATGTCTTTTCTCTACATGTCCAAACCACCTAAGTCTATTTTCCACCGTCTTTTCTACTATAGGTGCTACCCAACTCACACTCTCTAATATTATCATTTCTAATCCTATCGTATCTCTAGCGCAATATAATGTCACTATATCCGCTATTTGATATCACTGATCTAAAGTATGAAAAATCACATTCTCAGAGGGGAAAAAAAGGTATGAAAAATCATATTCTCAAAAGGAAAAAAAAATTATGAAAAATCATAGTAATGAACCTTCATATGGCATTTAGCTGATTTGATGAAGATTGAACCTGCTTTGTCCCCTGAAACAAACCAAACCATCATCAACAAACTCACACTAAAAATTACCATAACACCCCCAAAGCAACACAACAGAAAAAGCTTGAAACTTTATGAATGCCCAAAAGTTCTAATGCTTAAATTGGTAATTTAGCATTTCAAACAAAGTGAAAAATCATGATGGGTCATTTGATTCTGATGCATGAAACCAAATTATCAAAATAGCAACAAAAAAAAAGGTGGTAAGTTGAAGAGAAATTAACATGATTTTCCAAGTTTGAATGATTTAGCAGATTTGAGGAAAAGTTCAGCTGCATCTTGATAATTGGAGCCAAACAAGGCGCAACAGCAGAAGAGCTTTTTCTCAGCTTTGTTAGCGAGTTGTTGCCCCGTCGCTATGTGATCAGCCATTGGATTGCGAGTTGCAGCTTCAAACGATACAATGAGGAGGGGCTACACATCATTACTAAAATTTATACAAATTTGTATTAACTCAATAATCGATAATCTTATTCGAGACGTGTCTTGTTTGAGTCAAGAATTCAAACATTTGTTTATCATGTTGTGAGAGTTTAATCCTATGTTACTCACAACCTCTCTAGTTTATAATTGTTTAAAGATATTATAGGTGCGGAGTATGTATTCTGATTTTAAGAAAAAAAGTTTTGGTAATCTGAAGTTTTGTACAAGTATTAATAAAATATAATTAATTATTGTTTCAATTAGATTTTCAACTTAGTTCTCCCAAAATATTTATCATAAACAAAAATTTATCTAACGATTGAATATTTGAATGATATAATTTTTGTTAGATTTTTTATTATAGACCAATCGAATGTATAATTTTTGTCTAAATTTTTTTATTTTAGACCAATCGAATGTCAGATTATTAGACCATTACCAAATGATTTAGAAAAAAAGTAAGTTTGTTTAGGTTTGTCATGCTCTTGTAATATTTTTATGATTGAAGACTATGCAACGTCAATTTTATTTTTTTTAAGATTATGCACATGCGAATTAAATCATATTTATACAGTTATTGTTCATATGTTTATATTTTTTAATTAATAATGTTGTAGTCTATGAGCATAGTTCAATTGACAGTGACGTTCAAACTTCAGACACCTCACTTATTCACCTTGAAAAAGGTGAATTCTAACCACTAGCTGGCTACTTGAAAAAAAAATATGGATGTTGCGTGACTTACAATGGATGGTTTATGGTTTGATACAAACGACGGGAGGATAGAACTTTCTTTATAGATCTCACAGACCACATTCACAAATTTCCCAACGGAAATTACTCACATGATGTTGAAACTTTATTTTTGTTAGGAACATGATGTTGAAACCTCTACTTATAATATGGTAACTAAAAAGAAAATATGTATGTTGCATGACATGAATGAGTGTATTATAAAAATCATAGGGTTTTTTATAGAGGAAAAAAAATGATAGATAGTTTACTTTAAACTCGTTTTCTTATAAAGTTCAATGTATTGAAAATAGATCGACTGTAATATGATTAGTTCGAGTTGAAGTTGTATGTATTAATTGATATGATATGAAAATTTGCTAGGATTCATGATGAAGTACCAAAGGGCATTGTATTCTTTATAGTTAAATCGAAGAAGCAAAGAATAAACGTAATAGGAAATGATTCTTGTCTCTTCAGTCTTACTTGCTTTACTTCTAAACAAGAAGAGAGGTGTGAAGGTTACCTAGAGTTGCCACATAACCACAATTCTATTCTTAACTTAAAAAGGTCAAGTTTATTTTATATATAAACAGGGTGAAAAATTGACATTGAATAAGGTGTTCAGAGCCCATCTTAACCCTCCATTCCATCAAACGGTTACCTGGCCTCTACACCATAAAGGGTATTATCGTCATGATGTGCCTTCTTGTAGCTACAAGGAATCTATAATTAAAGCACCCTAATGTAAAAGCAGGAACATAATTCTCATTCCAATATAATCCTTAAAACATCTTAAGATGTCACTGACTTGAGTATCAACATGTCTTTACAAATACACTGACTTGCAATGACAAGAAAAAAATCAATAACCACCGTCAGCAACCGCATCAGCTCTGTAATACCCGCTCCGACCATCACTTCTCACCGTGTTTGGATTAGTAACTTAAGTGTCACCATTTATATTATTAAAATATGTTTTAAAAAAAATAATATTTTAATTCTTTTGAAAAGATACTAAAACATTACTAATATGTATTTGGTGGTAAAAAAATATTCTACAAATTTGTTAACAATGGCTAACCGTTATAATTTTAAGAGTGAAGATCTATTTTGCCTTCATGAAAAATTAAGAGACTTAATTTAGACCTTGAAAAAACTTAAAGCACATTTTGATCGTTAAAAAAGATATAAACAAATTAATTCTATATTATTAGAGTGAATATGTTTGTTGGTACTTGAATTTGTGATCAAATTGATTCTCAAATTTTTTAAAATATCTTAACAGTCCTTCAATTTACTTAACTTATATCAAATAAGCCTCGTTTTCAAGTTTGGCCGTTAGAAACGGTGACTTGTAACGTTAAATTGTAATGTGTCATTCCATGTCACCTTTCACATATGCAGGGTCTATTTCGATCATTTTTTTTTTGCAGTCAAATTGACTCTATTTCTTTCTTCCCCAAACCATATAAATCTAAAACCCTAGATTCTTGTTCCTTCATTATTAAAATCTGAAATCCCTGATTTTCTAATCTACCAATTTCTTCAAGTTCAAATAGAGATGTTGGGTGGGGATTATGTGTTTATGAAGTTTAGAGAAACCATTCAAAGCGGAAGTTGGTCTTCAACTTCCATTGTTAACAGGGGCAACATTAGGAACAACAGAATGCTAGGCTAGCGTGTTGGTGCTCGAGAAAACGTGTTATACAAAAGGACAACTTGATATCCTTGTAAGTATACAATTTTACCATTGTAATAAAATATCGATTCCACAATAACTTTTGAACATCGAGGTTATCTGTTGGAACAAAGGGTGTTTCGCAAAATTACCTCTTGAGTTTTGATGATAACAAGGTATTAAAAATTATCAATTGGATATGCTAAACATTTGTTCAAGTGTACAGGATCATAATCAAAGTACTATTCATAAAGATTCTGTATGAACACGTCAAAGAGCAAAAGGAATTTTACTGAAGCTTAGAGCGTCTGAAAGAATCTGTCTGAAGCAATGCGTCTGAAGAAATGCGTCTGAAGAAACGAGTCTGAAGAAAGCGCTCCTGAAGACACGTCATTAGAAGCAAGGTCATCAGAAGCAGGGTTATCAGAAGCATCTTATCAGAAGCCACTTCACCAGAGTTGACAAAGTACAGTGTACGAAGTGTACGACCACTAACTCTGCACATGCCTCTGCAACCACCAGCTCTACAACTTGTCTCCACATCAAGACAAGAATAACAGTAATATTGCTGCAGACATTGTTCCGCTTCAAATGGAATGGATTTGAAATTAGTTCTTCATAGGACAATTATCAAATTAGGCAAAGGATCAATGGTGAAGAATCAAAGCTTCAAGCAAGACAAGTTGATGTAACGGCTAATTCTCAACGTCTCTCAAATCCTCTATATATAGGGATAAAGACTTGGAGAACAAACATACATATACACGAGAACAAAAGGTCAATACTCTCTGTGCAAAACGTCGCAAACACATCAACAACTTAGAGAATTCTTACAATAGTCATATCTTAGAATTCTCAAGTGTCTAGAAAAACAGAGTCTGATCTGTTCGTATTGTTTTGTGAATACCTCTGATTGTATATCAAGTATTCAAAACCTTATTCAATTATTTGTAATTGTTAAGAGAAGTCTCTTGGAGTTGTCCTTGAGCATAGAAGTCTCTTTCAGTTGTGATTGAGCAAAGGAAGTCTCTTGGAGTTGTCCTTGAGCATAGAAGTCTCTTTCTTGTGTGATTGAGCATAGAAGTCTCTTAGAGTTGTCCTTGAGCATTGAGAAGTCTCTTTCTTGTGTGATTGAGCAACTTGTAATCTGATATTACATTTTAGTGGAACTCTCCTTGGAAGTGCAAGGGGGACAGGACTACTTCCGGTTTGTGGAAGGAACCTGTATAATTGCTTGTGTTCTTTCTTTCTCTATTCTCTTACTATTATCCGCTGCACGAAGACTCTGAACTCAGTCAGACTCTGAACTACTTCAGACTCTGAATCTGGGAGCAGTTTTTCAGAACCTAAGAAAGAAGTTTTTGAAAGATGTTTTTGGATTTTTATAAGATGAATGCTTAAGATATGCTTAAGGAATACTTTTTTTGTTGCCGTAAATATTCTATGATAAAAGGCCTTGAAATTATTGAAGTTCTTCGTTATAATTATAATGAACAATCCAAATCATATTCCCTTCTTTTGCATTAGAAATGCGAATCTAAAGATGAGAAATTCTCTTACGTATCAATATTCTATTTCTAGCAATAAATAAGTGTCTCACTAATATGACTTTGTTTTCATAGTTTTCATGTTGGTGTAACTCATTAAGAACGAATTCCCATTTTTACATCCTAAAATACCTCATGCTATTCTCATGTTTCAAACTTTTTATCTAACTTTTCATTTCTAGCAATCTTCCTCTATTCTCATTTATCTGATAATTGCCTAAGTTTTGATAAAACACAATAAAGCTAGATTATGTGAATGCATTTCCTAAACAAAAGAAAGAAGTTGGGATTATAGAAAATTTGTCATAAGTCTACTTCCATGGTGGCATTTACTATACACAAAGCACAAATTTATGCACCATACACAAGTTGTAGGAAGTTAATTTTAACCATTAGATTAGAGAGAAACATTGATTTTTATCGTAGTCTTCCTACACTATATCCTTTTCACTTTGTCTTCAACCTCTACCATATTAATTTTTTCACCGCCACCGCCACCAAAGAAGATAAACAGTTGTTTGTTTTTTTGCTTGAGAGAAAAAAGAGAGAAATGGTGAAGAATGGCAACATGTACCATTTCTATGCCAGATGAGTTGTAAAGACAAGCTATTGAAACAAAGGAGAAATCAAAGACAATAGAGATAAGTGAAGAGTTTCGAGACCTATCATCAAATATAATTGCCCACACTGCCTTTGCTACCAGCTTGGTTAATTAACTTCAAAAACATTGTGTAGCTTCAAATTCTGAAGTTTTCATTCCTGTCACTCAGTATATTAATTAACTTCTCTTAAACGGCGGCGAAAAAATCAGAAGCTTCAGAACCGATAAAAAGCACGGTAAGGGTGGTGGTGAAGAAGATTTGTTACCGCGTCGTGAGGAAGCGAGCATGGGGTCTGTTTGCTGCTGAAATTTGAGATACATGGAAGAAAACTCATGACTTGTTAGTGGCCAATGATACCGCTGAACAAACCACACATGCTTATGATGCTGTTGCAATTAAATTTGAGATCTACAGGGTCTATTCCATAATATTTAATCCAAACTTTTTACAAACGCTCTGGTGGTTGAGTTTGGATCTGTTTGTGAAAAGTTTGGATTAAATATTATGGAATAGAACATGTAGATCTCAAATTTAATCGCA
>Ga0228711_1002239_pt1 | contig 29573 bp, 19 predicted proteins | sample MedpolnodulmetaG_2_FD_177996 | JGI IMG/M metagenome (GOLD analysis project Ga0228711, IMG submission 177996) | Root nodule microbial communities from Medicago polymorpha collected in Santa Monica, California, United States - brown nodules | ecosystem: Host-associated > Plants > Roots > Nodule... | reverse complement strand
ATGTATTTTACCATACTAATTCCTTTTCGCGCGAAAAATCATATATATCCATTTAACTTCACACCTTCAAGTGTGCGGACTACAAGTGCAAACTAATTATGCTTTATGAAGCGAGATTGATATCATTGGAATTGTCTCTTTTTCATTTGTAGGTATTTTCTTTATCTATAATCTTTAATAGACTTTAACCCATGATCCTCACATATAGCGCTATATTATATCCAAAAACACGTCGACATTGACTTTATTTCGGTTCCATCTCATTCCATTAAGATCTTTCATTCATGACATAATTTATCGATATTTCATAAATTTCAGGTACCTGACCAGTTCATATTGGAACTGAAAAATCAATTATGTAAGACGACTCTTTTAGAGTTTCTAGCTCCTTTTCTTGTTCGAAGATCTTTTATATTTGGAACCAAATTGTCTATCATGCTTCAGGCACGGTTGAGATTCATTTGCAATATTAGATTATCCTACATGGATATCTATTTCATTTGGAACATTAGCAGCTGATATTTAATTTGTTTAACTTTGCAAATGAGTTATATTTTGAGGATCAAGATGAGACAATGATATTCCTTTCAAATAATTTATTTGAACTTCAGGTTCACAATTTTTAGCTGATCATCATCTCCCCCTAATATTGGAAAAAGTAATCTATCAATTGATGATTAGCCTACCAGGCCATAAACAAATTAGCTCAATATAATATATGATAGATGAAAATTCACATCAAATATATTTTTCCAAAGTGCATTATATTGGAGCAATTGTGACATACATAACACATCCAAAAATTCACTTAGATGAGAAATATCAGGTTGTTAACCTTAAACCAGTGATAAATTAAGGGGAGAACTTACATATAGTAATGTGTTGGCTTGATGCATATCAATATCTCAATATACAAGATTATAGATTGATTCCCAAAATAGAGTTTATAAGGCATGATATCATAACCAAAATAGAATTTATAAGGTACGGTCTGATAAGTATCAATCATACAATTAATTTCAGATGTATAAAGAATGGGTCTTCAAGTCCACTTTTACGAGCATATGCTACAAGTTGTTCAATATCAATTACAAATGATATTTATCAAATGATTTCTGAAAAATTCAGAAAATAAACTCTTAGTCAAATTTGTTGACAAAGTAATCTCACAAACTTCTGGTTGTGAGTTGACAATAACCATACATGTGATCATTTAGTTGATGCATCAATTCAAGTCATATAATATTCAAGTGATTCACATGGTCGGTGTATTGATTTACAAATATCACCTTATATAAGAGACACTCATTCCTTTAAATTGTTAACTTCCCTTAGGAACTAGTAACACAAAAGTTACTAGAATCTTCTGGCTCTTCAATATATATCCATAAATAAAAAAATAATAATTCCAACTAGTTTATGCATCATAATAGATCCGGGATAACCCAACCGATCTTGCCAACAATAAATTGAATATATATGTATACTTCTGGTTTATAATAATGTGTGCTTCCATTGCACTAATATAAGTGTAGTATAAATAAGAGAAAAAATATTTTTTTTTCACTACACTTATTTTTTCCAGAGTATATCTCGTAATATAAAGATATATTTTTTCTTTCAATATGATATCAATTTAGATGGATATCTTAAATCTCAATAAAATTTTATGAGAATGCAATCTCATTGTGTAACTTTGTTCCTCCATGTAACAATAAGTTATAGTTCTTAAGGAGCCTTCATTGATATTGTAGTTCTTCGGGAACTATATCACAAATGATCAAGATGAATCATTATTTAGACCTAGATTCCATGTTGTAACTTCTTCATGCAGTAGGTGATCTCAGTCTTAAACAAGTGATTAAACGGTTCAGATTGTTTTGGCCAATTTTCAGATGGTTTGATCTCAGCCACCAATTAGAGATTGGACGGCTCAGATCTGTTACAGCAGGACGTTGTAATAGCACCAAATCATGTTCCAATATTCTCTCCCTCAAATATGATGAAATTTTATCTGAAAATTTATGGGTTGTCACCTTTTTTTTTTCCATACCACTCATATATCATTTCAAATGTCATTTTTTATTCATATTTCTCTTCCTTTTTATCAATTCATTTCTCTCATCCACTAAACAAATGACACATAAGGGTGCACAATGGAGGATTACCATATAGGATGGTCAATGTATCATTACTCTTTTATCTTGTGTTTGACCATACTAGTATAAGTATCAAACAAAAGCACAATGAATGTAAATAGTGAGTCAAATTCATCAATTTAAGGCGCCAAAGGCAGTGCTGCCACGTAGCACACCTTATTTTTTTCCTCAAAAATCAAAAGTTTGACATTTTGTAAGATCTAGAAAAAATAACAGCTCCTTATAATGGGTAAGATTAAAAGACGATATGGGGACCCATAATTCTTGGTGCTGACTTTCTTTCTTCCATCACACACAACAAAACACATAGTCACTCTTTTGTTGTTGTTGTTACTGTTTCACTTCCACTTCCACGCAGCAACGACTACAACATTTTCATACAAGACATCTATGTTAGTAATAATTTGGTCGTTATCTTTGAACAAAAAAAAAGCTATTTTCTCCTTCATTTCCATTCCTCTCTTCATTATAACTAACATAACATGCTTCTAAGTTCTAAGACCTTTTTCATTCTTCATTTTTCCCTCCCCACTTTGTTTATGTTGTTCAATCCCATTCAACCAAGGTACATGTTCTGTGTAAGTGATTTAGCTTCTCTTTTTTTAGCATAATTAAAGAGTTATATGTGCCTGCTATGATTTTTTAGTTCCTTGTTTTACTGTTTGTCTTTTATCCTGTATATACTCGAAGTAAAATGTGTGGTTGATTTGTTGCCAAAATTTGGATAGTTAAATGTCCTAAATGTAAGCAACTTCTTCCAGAGCCTCAAGGATATTCTGTGTGCAAGTGTGGTTGATGTGGCACTGATGTTGGCCTCTCATCTCATGATGGAATTAATTAATGGTTCCCTATCTAACATTTAGATTCTTACACCGTTATTGAGGGAAAGATTAGGTAAAGGCATTGTTGATAGCTCATTATATGGTGATCTTGGAACACAGTATCAATCACATATACCAAATGAAAATAATCATGTCATGAATGAGAGCAAAAGGAATCAAAACAAAGTGTTGGACAATACAAGTCATCGAAATTCACAAATGAAAACAAAGAGAGATCATGAGTTTCCTTTCCATCAATCTGGTTACCAATCTCACAATGAAAGTAGCAGGCCACCGAATGGAATGCGCGATGACAACTCAAGCTTTCTTTCACATGACTCTCGTCAGGACACTGACCAGGAGAAGATGAAACTGTTGAGAATGATTTATAAGTTGCAGGATCAACTCAACAAGACTCGCTATAGGCGTGAACACACAAAGACGAATTCTGGCAATCTACAGTCGGTATCTCATGTCAACTTTTACCAGTATTCACCTACAAAACCCATTTCATATTATGATGATTACGAGCTTTTTGTCTCTCGAAACTTCTCCTCGGAAGTAGAACTTGATTTTCTCACACAACAATTTCATCCCTTGAATGGTGGTGAATATGTTAACCCCAACGTCTCTCTTAACTCAATGTTCAAGGCGAATATTGTTGCTTCAAGATATTTTACTGCAATCGCAGCTCCAACAGATACAGATGAATCAATTGAATTTTTCTCCTATATGTCTGAAACCAGGAAATTGTCAGCAAAAAAGGAGGTAAAGTCTCCACAAAAAAGTACTAATCATAAACTGATGGGTTATTCTACATTAAGTCAAGTGACAAGACCGGATCTGTCCCGAAACAAGTCACCAATACATACATTTTTTAAAAGAAAGAAACAATTAATCAGCTAATTTTTTTGAATCATATGAAACAGTCGCATAATAAAAAGTAGCACAACCTTACAAACTAATCAAAAACATTATCGATGTGTGTCACAAATTATTTAACAATCTATATTCTATATGACTAAAATAAACGGTGCATAAATTAAAGAGTACAATCCTCACTAAGAAAAACAACTCTTTACGATGATGTAAGAAGTGACGACATGAGATATTTGATAAACAAAGAACTTTGAGTATACTTTTTGCGGAACCATTTTTTGTATGTATGAAACGATTCAGATGAAATGATAATGAAATGATAAACACATAAGTGAGAAATGATTAAAATAATTGACTTTAGGAATGTTTTTCCTTTGGGCTTTATCTTGGGTCTAACTTTACTTAAGTGTGTGAGGTGAAGAGGGAATGATACTAGTAAATTGTGTGTGTGTGTGGGTGGGGGAATCACCACCGGTTCTTTGGATCTCAAAATAAAAAAATCGAGGATCAAATCAAACTAGCTAGGTTTAGATCGGTTTAGTTTGGTTTTAAACTAAATTAAACAAGATTATATACTTTTTTGTTTTGATTCGATTTAGATTTTCAATTCGTTGGTTTTGTCCGAATCACTTACACTTGTAAATGCAGAACTTGAGCAAGAGAGAGAATACAAGAGACACGTGGTGTGCGTGTTTATAGAAGAAATGTCGTCTCATCTATTAAAAAGAGAGGGAATCACCAACGGCATATAGTAAAACTAATTAGGGTGCAAAATGTTGTCTCGTTTATAAACTAAGATAAGAATTGTTTGAAATACATATCTAAATATAAAAGGTTACGGCCACTAATGTACATTTTTATTCTCAAATAAAACTAATTAGGGTGCAAAATATTGTCTCATTTATAAACTAAGATAAGAATTGTTTGAAATACAGATCTAAATATAAAAGGTTACGGCCCCTAATGTACATTTTCGTTCTCAAAATTAATCTAGTATATAGGTTTTGGGGGCTTGATTGGATGCTCTAACACATCAATTCTATATGATCCACATGTTCTATAAGTTTTGTACCATGTACAAGTCTTATGCACAATTAGATTTTAAGGTCCATCATATGTAATGATACGACCATAATACTAATGAAAATGGACTGGATTTGGTGCAAGGGGTGTTCCATTACATACGACGATACTTTAAAATCTAATGGTGTATGACACTAGTGTCTATATATCTTTGTAAAGGAAACTTGAGTTGTTCTCATGCAAGCTTTATGATGATGTGACACTTTAGAAAAGCTTCCTATCATCTCTCAAATCTCTTAATTTCATCTCTAATTAAACACACCCACTATATTTTATATTTTAGCAGTGCTTTATTATAAAAATAGGTGCACCATTAAAAAAACGAAAAAAAGAGAGAGAGTCACATTTAGTATAATGAAATGTAAGAGTTGATGGAAGGAGTTACCAAGCTAGCTCAATTCAGTTACATAATTATGAATTATAAGAATGAATGAATATATGTAATTGTAATAAATAGATGGGAAAGAATGGAAAAAGCAAAGGCTTATGACTTATGTTTAACTTACAATGTTGAAGCATCCTAAATTCTTTTTAATAATTAATAAGGTCTAATGATACAAATCCTAAAGTAAAAAAACCGATGCATTAAATATATCAAGGAAGGTACGTCCAACTTTTATGAACCTTTTTTTTTCTTCTTTCTTTTCTTCTTCTGTTATGAAAATTAAAGATCTATAGAATAGATAGAGAAGTTCAGTTTGTATTTCTAATCCATAACTTTCATTTGTTCGTAACCTTTTAATTAGTACACCTTTTCAATTCACATATTTAGTTAATCAATTTAAAACCAAATATTGTTCCATTTATATATTGACATTTTCTCTCATCTCTTCTCATGTTGTTGTGGTAACACTTTGTATCAACTAAGAGCTCAACAAGCACAAACACATAAACGAAGTCCTTAGTATTGTACAATAGGTTTATGTCTCAGAGGTAAGACAACTTTCTTCAAACTCACAATAAGGTAGTTTGGCTCAGAGAATATAGCCTACTGTCTTTTATTATTACTCAAAACTTTGTCGACGATTAAATCAAGCCTATCAAGTAATGTTTGTGGCGTTAGGTGTAAGATTAACTCTTATTATATATTTTTTTTGCTGCATATCATCTTAGTATTGTTGTGACTTTGAATTTTTTACATTTATCTATTATAATGGCATATCTACATGGATATATTGATGTATGATTTGTACTTTTGTTTACACGTAGGGGAGCAATATAGAAGATCAAGCTATGTAAAGGAAGGTGTTTCCCTTCAAAATGATATTGATGTGGCTTTGTAATAATACCAGTTTTACAATTTATTTATTTATTGATGCATAACTTAATTATTCATAAGAACCTACATTTGAGCGGTCCATTTATGAGAGTTTGGATGTTGAATGGTCTCATATTTAATTTATTATAGTGATATGAAATGACCATTATGTAATTGTGCATTTTATTAATGTGGAAGCGATTCCATCCTCTCTTGAAAATTATAATAGTGCTTAGTTAATTGAAAACAATGTTATGTGTTGATGATGTGCTAGCTAGGTGCTAATTCTGCAGCTTTTTAAACAAAAATATTACGTCATCTAGAAGTTGAAATTCAAAGCATGTAAGTGGAACAAATGACAAGTAAGTAAATAAATGGTATAAGCTCTTTTTACTGAACATTAATTGAAAAAATAATAATAAAATTAAGTGAAATTTTTCTTCTTGATAGTAGGAATAAAAATGGTATTCCAATAAATAAAGATCAAAATTGTAATGTCGATACTGATTTTATATTTGGAGATCATTGGTGCAATTAAACATATTCTTATTATATTCTTTGAATATCCTTATGGCCTTTTAAACTTTTCACCCGTTGTTTATATTATATGTTTACCGTATTTGTTATCTCGAATATGTCTTTTGAATTTTGAAAGCTTCAACTTTTCTTGAGCTAGAATCATGATGATGTGACACTCTTTAGACAAAATTTTCACTCTCTTATACTATCTAATTTTAAATTAAAATTGTTATTATGTGGAACTCTTTGAAAAACTTTTCACTCACTTTTTTTTTATACAATGATCTCTAATATTAATTCTATTAATGTTTATATAAGATTGAATCGTATTAAAAAGCAATCTTATCTTGAAAGTGCTATGAAGCAAAATATATATAATAAAAGGAAAAAAAAAATATTAGGGAACATAAACGTCATCCGAAAAAAGAAAATAAACAAAACAAAAAGGATTACGCAAAGTGATACGAAGATAAACCAAGCCATTGACTAAAAAATCCGAAAAAAAATAAAAGTTTGAGTAGAGTTCCACAAACAGAAGGTTTGATATGAAACTTCAAAAGAAGCTAATTTTTTTTTTTTGAGAAATTCAAAAGAAGCTAATTTATCAATACAAGAATTGTTTTTGTAATTAATATGAGATACATTAGATAAGATGTAAGAAAGTAAAAGTAAGCAATTACATTGCATAATTTTCAAGAACATGATCAAAAGATAAAAAAGACAAAACCATCAAAGATTAATCACTTGCTAAACAAGTTTATTTCAACCTTTCGATTAAGCGATATTGACAACAAGCATGACTGCACCATTGTGATCCTAAAAAAGAAATGCTCTTACATGACTACACTATTAGGGTAAACTATGATATATGTCTTTAAACTTATAAAATATTACAAGATCCATCAAAAACTATATTCATTATCCTTAAGATATTCACATAAACTTACTATATAAATCAATACAAATTCTCATATTTTTAAACAAAGCTCATATTTTAATATAAATTGATATTAAACCTAATCATATCACTATATTTCAAAATATTACGGATCATTGAATTTTATATGAAGGTACTTATTATAATTTTTATTTTTATCATTTGTAAAAAAATTACAAGCACTCTTTTAATCAAACCCGTGCAACGCACGAGTTAGATACCTAGTATGATATAAGATATAGCCCTTGTGTGCATCATATATTAATATTTTTTCGTTAGATAGATGAAACGACAGTATTAATTGCAAACTCAGATATATAAATGAAGAAGTTGGAGTTTAAACTCTAATTACATCGTCTGATCTAACAATTTTAACACTTTTACTAGTTGAACAATAACATGTGGACACTAGATTATTCTCGGACGTTGCCACATTATTTTCATCATTAATCAATTTTATTATTTAAGCCTCAAAATTGTAATAGATTCTTTTGATCAAAAGAGAAAGATTGTACCCCGATTGAAATTTTGTTGTTGTTCCAAACTCCTTGTGAAATCTGAAACGTTTTAAGAGGCAAGCTAATTATTAGCTCATGTCTTAACCATAGTCCACTAGTCCATATATCATTTGTTTGTTTGTATTCTTCTGTCGCTGCCATTTGAAAGGGATGGGAAGAATATTTTTCTGTTCCATAAAAGAAACATAGGAAGGAATTGATCGAACGAAAAAATGATTACTTGGCAGATTCCAATTATTGTGTTTTAAGTGAGGACGTCATTATCTATTGGAAAAAAAAAGGTGAGGACGGCACTTTAAATAATTGACTTATCCTTTTCAAAATAAACAATACTACTAATTAAACTTTTTTTAGAGGAAACAATAATTAACTTATCAATTATTCTTGTAGTCGTAGATGATGATTAAGGTAATCATGGAAAACTTGGCAGCGAAGCATTTGACCGACGCAAAGGACGGATTTTCAATTCATTATTTTTCCGAAGTTAACAAAAAAACTTTTTCCACCTTTAAAAAAAACAAATTTTTCTTTTATTTATACAGTAAAAGAAAAACAAAAATTGTATTTTTTAAATATGAGAATTATTATTTTTGACAAATTAAATATGAAAAATATAAAAAATATAAAAACTAATATTACAAATATCATATTTTAATTGATTTTATACTTGTCCAAAAAATTATTTTATACATTTCATTTTTTTTTGTTGACAAATTTATACATTTAAATTATTATGAGGCACTGTCTGTAATATTCAATCAAATTTTCCATTTAATAAATTAAACTCTTAAATTTATACTACTAATTTTTAATGCTTGGGAATCTTTTCTTTTAAAAAAAAATGTTTGGGAATCTTTTGTTTGCAATCATATGGTTTGACTGCGGCTGTCCTCGTGAGCTTAACTCAGTTGGGTGGGACAATGCATAAAATATGCAAGGTCCGGGGTTTAACCCCGACCACTACTGAAAAAAACATATGGTTTGACCGCGGCTGATTGCTAATTGGATTGGAGCACTTTAAAAAAAAAAAAAAGCGGTGAGATTAATTGTTGAGTATTACTTTTCCCACTCTATCCATTTCTCGCGCGTCCAATTTTTTTCTTTCAAAAATGCCCTTGAGATCGTCCGGATTTTAAAATCTGAACGGGTGTTTTCCTTTGTTATAGGGTGATAAAAAAAGAGTTTTTTCACCGATTCGGATTTTGTAATTCGAAAAAATCCGAAAATCTCAAAAAATAGGGCGCGCTATTTGATTTTTTCGGATTATAGAATCCGAACATCCCCAAACACCATTTTTTCATGGTGCTGATGCAGTTCGGATTACGTAATTCGGACAACACCAACACCAATTATGAACATGTTTGTAACATAGATAGTCATTTTAAGGATAATATTAATCTTCCTAGCTTTCATCCTTGTGTTTTTATGATAAAGACTCCCTTAAAAGGGACTTCTTACGGGACTCCGCCCTCAAAATCTAAAATTCTATCATTTAGACATTTTTTTTCAAAGTGCTAATGCAGTTCGGATTACGTAATCCGGACAGCGTCAACACAATTCTGAACATGTTTGTAACATTGATAGTCATTTTAAGGACACTATTAATCTTCCCAACTCTCATCCTTGTGTTTTTATGATTTTATTTGACATGAATAAACCCCTTTTTTGGTTGTTTTTAAAAGCAAAATTCAAAATTGCTGAAATGGGAGAGATTATGATTGCTGATTATACATAAGCATAGTCCGGATTATGAAATCCGAAATGCAAAGGGGCATTTTTAGAAATTTTACAGGACGCGCGAGAAGACAACAAGGAGGGAAAAGTAATACTCTTAATTTTTTTTAACAATGGTAGAGACTAGAGAGATTAGTTTTTTTTTTTTTACTAAAATGGTCTTTTCTAATGGAATTTTGCCAAAACGTCCAAGATTTCTTCGTTTAAGAAAATTTCCAACTCACCGAGGTCGTAGCTATGCTTATTAGCTTTCTAAACAAACATAATTATGGCCTCAGGGCATTGTAAATTTTTTTAAACGAAGAAATCATAGAATTTTTTGGCAAAATTCCATTAGAAAGGATCGCGATCATGAGAGATTAGGTTAGTTTTTATATAAAGATGTTTTAAATTTGTAAAATAAAAAAGACATGCTATTCTTTTCTTAGAGGAGACTAGACATGGTATCCTTAATTTTGTTAAAATAATTATTCTTAAATATGTTGAAAATAAACCGTTGACCACACACCAATATTTATTTTTCCTTTAAAAAAATATTATTTTTATTTTTACAAAAAATATTCCAAATATTCATTTTCCATTTTATTTGATGATTTAAAATAGAAAAAAACTAAATACTTTGACCATATTGTACACTATTATCCTCATAATACCCTTCAACAAAACAAAATTTTCAATACATAAAAAGAAACGATAATTTTTTATTTTTACTTTGACAAGTGACGGAAATGATAGTTTGAAAAAACGCAATTTATTTACTACATTGCACAGATTAAATAATTTTAACCACTATTCTTAAATCTTAATAGATATTTTTGTTTTTAACTGAGATCAAGATACCAAATACAAGTATACAACAGCTTGTATAATTTTTTTAATATATAAAATGTTAAAATATGATACCGGATATCTAAGATAATTGAATCAAATTACAGAGGTAATTTTAATTTTTGCTTTACACAATGACAAGATACATTTCACAACGTAATACGCGAATTCAAAATCTATTCATTTATAAAAGTCTTGAAGTGTATTCTTGGAGAGCATAATCTTGAATCTACAACAAACACAACTTGAAAACAATAAAATGAAATGGAATGAGATTATATCTCAATGAATTCTCTCACTAGTACCATAGAGTTAACAACTAAGTATCTATCACGATTATATAATATTAGTTAGCACTTAAAACCATAATCAATACTATTATTATTTTCCACTAATCCTCGTGACACTGAACCGTGGAGTAATAGATATGATTAAACAGAATATACAATTCATTATAAATAACTTTTTAATAAATAAAAAAGATGAATATTTATCAAGATGGTTTTGCTTTGAGATTTATTTATTTAGTTATTAATACTAAATTAGCCTTAAATTCTCACTTACATTTTTTTTGATAACCATAAAAATTCACTTTTAAGATGAATAAGTGAAATTTGTCTTTTATTATACGAATTTCCAACAAGAAAATCGGGTGTTTAAAAAAAAAAGAAGTTATATAATTCTTTATATTTATACAACATTTGAGTAGAGTAAGTGGCCTAACAGTATGTATGTATTTTTCACAGCACTGAAGAGGCTTCTCTTTCTCTTTCTCTCTCTCTGAGTTGAATTTGACTTTGCAGAAAAGTGGAAACCCTAACCTAAGAATTACTTCAAATCTTTCTTCGTGAAATTGTTGAAACGGAAATGCTTCTGATTTCTTAGTCTGTTACTATCAGAGATTGAAAATAATGGGTAGACGCCATGGATGGGAACTCCCTTTTCACACTTTTCAGGTACCTCCTATACTACATTCTTCTTCTTCTTCTTCTTCTTTCAAATTCCGTTATTCTTTTTTCCACCTTTTGACTTTCTCGTTTACTTTTCCTCTTCCCCTTTCCCATTTTACCCATTATTTTCATCTATTTCACAATCTTAATTTTGCTTTATGTTTTACTTTCTGGATGAACGTTCTTTTCAACTCAATTAATCAGTTACTTACTTTTCATTCCAGTTTATGATGAATTTAGTGTATTCTCATTTTTTAAAATGACAAGTTTAAGGGTCAACTTGTTGGTCGAATTCGGATAGCATTGAAATACAACACTTTAATTAGTATCATGATGTCGTGATCTGTGAACAGGTTGTGGCTATTACGGTTTTTTTCTTGCTATGCATTGCATATTACGCCTTCTTTGCTCCTTTTCTCGGAAAGGACATCTTTGAATACGTTGCTTTTGGTGTTTACTCTCTACTTGTAAGTAACCATCTGATTCGTCTTCTCTACGTTACGTTCGTTCTCTGTTTCATTAAATAAGGAGTGCAGTAAGTACTCTTTCATTTACTTGTTCCTCAATTTTGAACTGCAGGCACTTTCTGTATTCTTTCTATATGTTCGATGCACTGCCATTGACCCCTCTGATCTAGGAGTAATGATTGATTGTGACAAAACATCCAAGAATAGATCAAAACTTGATGAAGAGTTGGCAGGTTGGAATTTTATATCATTGACATACTCTAAGCCTCTAGGTTTTCTCTTCAGATCAGAATCACATAAAACGAACTGTACTTGAATATTGTTGACTAGGCTGTAAGTAACTGGCTGCATAACAACACCCAAAGCAATTGCAACAGATTTAGCTATGCCTTTATTCTTGTTTTGGTACCAGTACCACTATAAGGTGGTTTATATTTTTCCTTGTTATATGGTTACCATGTTTGTTGACTCTTATATAGCATATAGGAATAATTGTCTTGACCAGTTTGACAATGATACTTTTTTGTATATTATTACTATGTAATGGCAACGATTGATCATCTCTGATGACCATAATAGCAATTTTTTGTGTTTGATAATTTATCGTGCTATTTGAATTTGCATCTCCTATTGCAGAACCGAGCAAGATAGGGCTAAAGGATGATGGAATATCTGATCAGCATGATTCAAATGGGTGCTCCATACTTGGATGTTGCCTGTGTAGTTTCCTTGCTAGAGAAGATTGCCGCAGCGATGAAGATTTTATTCTTCAGCAACAATCTGGAGAGGAGGATGCTTTGTTCTGTACTTTATGCAATGCTGAGGTTGGCTCTTTTACTGTAAAAGTCTTATTTTGTTCTCCATATAAAAGTCAATACCAGGAAAATAAGAAATGATAGAAGTATAAAAAAAAATAGAGGTAGTTAGTTTCGTAGAATGCAACAAAGTCTGCTTATGTTTAGGTGATTAAAATGATCTGCTTCCCGAAACTTCCATTTATAAAAATCAGAAAAAGTTATGATATAGACATCCCTTTCTTGATGATTCATGATAGGTCAACTGTTCAAGCATAAATAACCAACCCCTTTAATAAACAATAAGTACGATATTTCTTTTAGATTGTTCTTTGTATGTCACGCTGCCGCTTTTATATTGCTTTCATTTACCTACCTCACCAGAACATGGAAATTCCATGATGTATTATTTAGTTAGCATTACATCTTGTGAGATGTATTTTGCAGGTTCGGAAGTTCAGTAAGCATTGTAGAAGTTGTGACAAATGTGTTGATGGATTTGATCACCATTGCCGGGTAAGTTTTGTTTGAACCCCACCCCAAGTCAGTTACCGGGTATTTGATTTACTCAATATTACACTGCATTAGTCACATGTCTACCAGACTGTTGTCATACTAATAAAAAAAGGTCATGCCAACCTTCTAAAAGCTCACTGTACTTGCTATCATTTATTGGGTTGAGGTTTTCCCCTATCTTCAAAGTTATTGTTTGTCTAATTGTCTGATAAGTGACCTTGGCTGATTAATTAAAGTAACCTTGGTTGGTTAATTAAAGTTTTTTTTTTTAACCAAAAGCTAATTAGAGGTTTAGTTAACAGAAATAAGGCACGTTGCCTGTAAATAAGATTTGAGATATAGAGCGGCTATCTTTTCAATTGTATAGATTTAGGTCCATTTTGGTTTTAAGAGAGTCTTGAGACTCTTAAATATCTATGGGAATTCAATTGTAATCCAGGAATTTTCCCTATTTTCTATAATAATACCGGTTGGTTTCTATCATTATCTTCTACGCTTGCCAATTGCAATGTAGACTGCTGGTTGTCAATGAAAATTAATTACCCCGAAGTAGACTGTATTGGGTTAGATGTTTGGGACTTGAGATGCTTTGTGCATTTGTACATCTGTCTTAACTTGTTTATTTGCCTTCCTTAGCTTTTATATTCTTCAAAAAATCATCATCATATACTTCATTATTTTGTTCAGTGGTTGAACAACTGCGTCGGAAAGAAGAATTACATCTCATTTGTGTGCCTAATGGCTGTGAGCCTGGTTTGGGTAAGTTGCATAAAGATGCCTATCAGCTTGTCCTAAATCTAGCTCTCCCCCTCCTTTCTATTCTTCAGTTTTGTATTGAAAGAACCTTCGATACTATGGTTTTGTAATTTTCTTAGTTTACGTTCATGCATGTCACAGCTTTTAGTTGAATGCGGAGTCGGGATTGCTGTGCTTGTTAGATGCTTTGTTGATAAGAAGGATACAGAAAATCTGATAGCTGTAAAGCTTGGAGCTGGATTCTCTCGAGCTCCATTTGCTACAATAGTGGTACATTTTCTCTCTTTCTTTCAGAATTTTATTCTTCATCTCAAATAAGATATACTGATACAAACTTTACCTAACTAAAGTTAATTTTTACATATGATGTGAATTATGTTAGCAGTAACTTCTCATTTATAACTTAATACTGGATTCTTTCCATTGATGGGAGGTCTTAACTGGCTTGAAATGTAAAATTATGCACTTCTATTACATATTATAATGTTTTTTTATTAGTGGTCTTGTCTTTTATATTTATCAATTGTGTTTGTCTAAAGTTATTCAAAATAATTTTCAATTACTCATTATGTGATCTTTGAACATCATTAAATAGTCGAGCTGTTAAATGTTACTGAATGCGAAACTTTTTCAGAATTATTTCCCAATTTTCCCTTCAACAAAATTTGAATTGTTAAAAGATTGAAGATATACGTTTCTATGTTTTATGCAATTTTCGATCCTTCAACAGGCCATATGCACAGCAGTTTCTTTCCTTGCGATTATACCTCTGGGAGAATTATTCTTTTTTCATATGATCCTGATCCGAAAGGTATAATCATGATCCTTTCTTCTTAATTACATATTTATATTACATGAACATACTCTAAGCTGTCTTTTCTCTTACAGGGTATTACAACGTACGAGTATGTCGTTGCAATGAGAACTTTGACTGAACCACCTGGTCCTTCAGTTGATGCGGGTGAGCAGCAGAGTCTACCTTCATCTCCTACTGGTTCATCTGTCACTGCAATAAGCGGAAGAAGCTCTGTCGGAATGAGTTTACAAATCAAAGGTGCCTGGTGTACACCTCCAAGAATCTTTATGGATCAACAGGTACTGCCATCTTTGTACAATTGCCTGAATTATATGATTAGGAACTTTTTTTAAAGATGAATAACCTATCTTGAAGCATTACAAATAGATAATTACAGTGAGAGATTAGAAAGGAGAATTGAGTTGAACAAAACAATGCACAAAACATAAGAACGTCACAAAACTTTCTAACAGTATGTGCTTCATTATTGGTTATGTATAAGGCTAAAATATTATTTATGATTTTCAATGGTTAATGGAAATAAAATACAAGTATAGTTAAAAATGCATGATAGTTTAGAGTAGACATGAAATTAGTGCATTGATTAAATGTTCGCCCAATAACAACTGTCACACAGTTTTGTTGGATGCTGATCAAGTGTCTGGCCTTGAATAAGCAGGATGAAATTATACATCATTTGGAGCCTGGCCGCTTACCATCTACTGTGGATCCAGATGCAATACAACCACCTGACAAGGGGAAAAAATTGAACCAGCGCCCTGTGCGAATAAGCGCATGGAAACTTGCAAAATTAGATTCCAATGAAGCAGCTAAGGCATTAGCTAAAGCTCGTGCATCGTCGTCTGTGCTTCGTCCAATTAGTTCTCGATCTCATGCATATGATGTCGATCATTTATCAAGTAGCAATGTGAGTGGAAGAAGCAGCCCTATTAGCAACCGAGGATTTCATAACAAATATGATCAAGCAGGGACATCAAGGTTATCTCCTTCCAAGAGTTCATACCCTCCCAGTCAAGCAAGCAGGGAAGATTTAGATGCGTGCCACCACAGTATGAGTAACCTTAGCAGTCCACAAGTGTCCAATATATCTCCTTCGCCAATGCAGAGGCCAGGTTTGAACAGAGACCATTTCAACCCCATGTATCAGCAACCATCTATAAATCAGTCTCCTTCATCAGTTAGAGGAAGTGAAGGGAGTGTAAATCCAATTCATGAAAATGGTGCACGTGTGCCAATGAGGAATAACAGCTTAGCTGTTTTAGAGGATAGAAGGTCGTCAGTGTTTTGGGATCAAGCAGCTGGTCGCTTTGTCCCGAACCCATCTAGAGCTCAAGGCAGTTCTCAGATTCCTGGAACAGAGTTAACATACAGCGGCCGTTCTATATTTTTTGGCAGTCCTGCTGTGAGTGAACAGTCAAATGCAGGAACAAGAAATAGCAGCTCAGTAGCTGGTGTTTCGGACAGAGACAATACTATAAGGGATTTTCAGCAAGGTAGATCACATAGAGGTGCCCAGCTTCCTGTGTTTGTTCCCAGTTATTCCCAGCAAAACAAGTTCTCTTAGGGTATGTTTGGATTGATGGTATCTTGGAATGGAATGTGATAACATCTAAATAGTAGAATGTTAGCCCATTCCATTCTACTCCTTTTCACCATTAATTGCAATTTTTTCTTCTCTAGGAACATGTTATCTAGCGCTTTTTAACGTATGTCTTCTTGCCGTCGCGTGGTTTAGTATGTTCGTCATTCCATCTGTACAGTCTAATGGATCACAACCTTTCTCTGTACTAATTCATTTACCACTATCATTGGATTCGAGTAATTGAAGTTTGAATTTGATCAAAGGATGTTTTGATTCTCATTTGGAATCCCGGAACTACATAATTGTGAAATTGGATTTTCTCCAGCTGTAGGTGTATTAAGAAATTAGGATGGGGTAAAATGATACACTTAAACTCAATGGTTTACTAAAGAAAATTCATAGTTATATTTCTTAAAAAAAAAAAATCATAGTTATTTGTTTTGTTGTCAAATAAAAACGTATGGTTTATTGTTCGTTTATAGGCGTAACTGTTTGGTTTCGTTTATTATATTTATATTTATTATTTACTGTAACAATGTGTCAAGTACGGATTTATGTTGATTTTTTAGTGTATGTTTGGCTGTGCAGTGGTGGAAATTGATTTTGAATAAATTTATTTTGTAAAATTAGTTTTGGTCAAAAATGAGTTAATATAAGGTGATTTATGTTTAGAGGTACTCAAGTAAAAGTGATATTATTTTTTTGTTGACAAAGATAAGAGTGAAGACCCATTTTTTAGTCCTCGACGAAACCATTGAAACTCACTTTGGAACCTGGCTATAAATAAAATGCAACTTTTAGTCTCATAAAAATAAATCAGGACAGTCCTTAACTGAACTTCCAATGAAAAAATTTGTTTTCTTCTTCTTCTGACATGTGATATTTTTATCCATTAGATCAATCTACTGTGTTCTGATATTGCCTACATGTTATGTGATTGAATTATGAGACAATTTGATATCTGACAATAATTAAAAGAGACAAGTTAATTCCTATGTATGATCTAAATCCCTTAATTATATCTGCTTCCTCAAACACATGAACCTCTCCATTGGTTAAAAACTTAAAATGACTTGAAAAACAAAACAAATGAATATAAACATGTAAGCTAACTTTCATTTGTTTTGGGGAAGAAGGGTATTCAAGCCATTTGCATGAGTTATTTGTGTCCTAAGGTCATCTTTGTCATTTGTCATTATATATCATTAATTAACAAACTAGAGGCCGAAATTAGTTATTCAAATGTGTGTAATAATAAGCGTCACTTGTTCCTCTCCATTCATTTGCAGTGGTTATTTAAAGTTAGAATAGAATGCAACAAAGGAAAAACACAATTTGATTCTCACGTTTGCATGTGTTGCATGACATGAATGGAGCAACAACAACATAGAAAAACAATTTGGTTTAGTAAACTTGAATGATCACGAAGGAATTAAAGCACGAGGATGCCATCAAATTAAAGCACGAGGATGCCATCAAACAATTTGTGTCCTCCATGTTTTTTTGATCCCACTCTAGACAAACTATCATCATAAACATAATTACAATTATCCTAATCATCATCATCTTCGTTACCTAATTATCAATTGACAATAATCAAATATGGGAGGAGGAGGAGGAGGCGGTGACACCAGACAGCTAGACGTGACTCCTACATGGGCTGTCGCCGCGGTTTGTGCGATTATCGTTATCATTTCCATACTCTTAGAGAAACTCATACATAAATTCGCAACGGTACCTACATTTATAAATATCATGTTAATCACGCTATTTTACATTCTACTTTTTTGATTATATATTATTGATTTTTGTTAGTGGTTGAAAGCTAAGAATGTTTGCTTTCCATTTGGTTACCATATGTGGTGACAGCAATCCCTTGTTTGTTTGGGGATTGGCTGACCGTTGTTTTCATCTATATCGACTTATTGAACTAGTTGTTGTAATTTTGTTCTGCTTCTTTTGGTACATCTTTTGCTAGAAAGCAGAGCTTTTTGTTAATATATCTCATTTTGGCTTGTAAAAAAAAAAAAATTCTCCTTTTTTGTTTATGTATTCTTGATTTTTTTTTTAGATGTTTGAAGAGAGAAAGAAGCATGCTCTCCTAGAAGCTCTTGAAAAGATTAAAGCTGGTGAGCAAATTAACCACAAGGAACACAAAACAACATTCTTTTTTTGTTCTTCCTTTGTGGTAGTTAACCTCGCATTGTATTTGTGTTAGAGTACCCTCTTATATCTTATCTTAATATATAATTTGGCTGCTTGAAAAAATTAATAATGAAATGTTTGTAAGTAAATTAATTTTATTGGTTTGCAGAGCTTATGGTTTTGGGATTTATTTCATTGCTATTAACATTTGGACAAAACTACATATCAAAAGTGTGTATTCCAGTAAAATATTCAAATACTATGCTACCATGTCAACCCCTGGCTGATAGGACAGCTGATCATCCAGGGGAACCGGCACTTGAGCCTCAAGGGACTGAACACGAGTCTAAAGGTGAACATCATCGCAGGCTCTTATCATACGAACATAGGTTTCTCGGCGGTGGTGGTGGAGGGCCGGGATGTAAACCGGTAATCAACTTAATCTCTATTCAATCACTTATAAAAGGAATTTTTGGTGAAAAACAAATATGATGATAGTGAAAAAAAGGTTGATTTTTATTTACTTACTAATTAATTAATTAGACAAATTTTCAATTATCTTGAGTGTTATGTTACCATTAACAAGTTCAATTGTTAAAAATCATTCCTTTTGTAAACTTATTCAAGCATGGAGCTGCACATACACACACTCACCAAAGCTTAATTGCTCTTCATTTTCTAAAAATCTAATATATTGCATACTATTAGTATACAAGATTAAAGCAATTGTTGAAATTAAGTTAGATCCTAGTAGTTTGCATCAAAAAAGAAACTAATGGAATTGACTGTTGGTTTTGTGTAGGGGTTCACGCCTCTTATATCAGTGGACGGGTTACATCAGTTACATATTTTCATTTTCTTCTTGGCTGTCTTCCATGTGATATACAGCGCCATTACAATGACACTTGGTAGAGCAAAGGTTTGTGTTGATTTAGGGGCACAAACATCTTGGTTGTTTATTTTGTCATTCTATAAGATAAGAGCCTTTTATTTGTTATGTCAGATTAAAGGATGGAAAGAATGGGAGCAAGACCATTTGATCGATGAAGATGCCTTGAATGGTACGGCAATGACCTATAAATAATGTGTTTCCATCATCAAGTTACAACTTTTTTTATAACATATTCAATTCTGAAATGGGTGTGTAATAATTTTCAGATCCTAGAAGATTCAGACTTACTCATGAGACATCCTTTGTGAGGGATCACAACAGTTTCTGGACAAAAACACCTGTTACTTTCTATTTTGTAAGCAATCATCACAACCAACTCAAACTTATGTCTATTTTGAAGACATTTTGAAGCTGTATTAATATCTTTAAATGTAAAGTTTATAATAATATATAAGAAACTACGTTTGGTAAATTGAAAGAAGGTATTGAGACAATGAGATTGATAATATGAACATCACATCTTACTATTTTTTTTTCTTTGAAAAGCCATCACATCTTACTAGTCTTTTCATGTTTTTGCTTCAATTAGTAATATGTTTCTGAACAATTTTCAGGTATGCTTCTTTCGACAGTTCTTAAGATCGGTTCGAAGAGCTGACTACTTAACAATGCGACATGGATTTGTTTCTGTTAGTGGCTTATCAAATGAAATGTCCATTTCATGCTTGTAGTATTTGAGTTCTTCATAAATAAACCCGTGTCTCCATTCAAATTTGTAGGTCCATTTAGCACCTGGAAGTAAGTTTGATTTTCAAAAATATATCAAGAGGTCATTAGAAGATGACTTTAAGGTAGTTGTAGGAATCAGGTAATCTTGACAAATTTGCCAACACTTGGCTGCAATCAAGTCTTTGATTTGAAGAATATTTTACTCCTGAATCTCTTAATCTCTTTGGTTTCTTTTAATGTTTGTTTTTGTGATTTTGGCAGCCCATTACTTTGGGCATCAGTGGTGTTATTTTTGCTTGTAAATGTCCATGGTTTGTATTTTAACATAACTAACTCTTGATTGGTTTTATTTTGTAGCACTCAAATTCTTATTGATTGTGAACATCTCTATAACTTGTTTTCAGGTTGGCATGCTTCATTTTGGGTGTCTTTTCTTCCACTAGTAGTAAGCATCTATCTAGTTTCAGTGCGCGCATGCGTGTGTATGCACGTGTTTGTTTTAAGAGAAACAAAAAGGACTAATAATTGATTTACTTGAAGGTGATTCTAGCTGTTGGAACAAAGCTTCAAGCAATTATAACTAGAATGGCACTAGACATACAAGAAAGACATGCAGTAGTGCAGGGGATACCTCTTGTACAAGTCTCTGACAAGTACTTTTGGTTTGAATGGCCTCAATTAGTTCTTTATCTCCTCCATTATGTCCTCTTTCAGGTATTTGATTCTTCTTCTATTTATAACAGTCTTTTTCAATGAATATTAGAATGATTTCTTATAATTTGATCATTTGCTTTACATGTCCAGAATGCATTTGAGCTGACCTTTTTCTGGTGGACATGGGTAATATGTTATATTCGATTGATATTGTTTTTCTCTCATGATTTTGTATTTGCTTCTTGAACCGTAAAAACACTTCATTCTGGTGCAGTATGAATTTGGGTGGGCATCTTGCTTTTATGAAGATGACAGTCTTATGATTGTTAGAGTTGCTCTTGGGTAAGCAGATTGTTTATGTGATTAAATTCAACATGAATCACTGAAGTCTACAATTTATTCTACATCAGTAAAAAAATGACAATGAAAAGATCTATTACTAAAATTGAGAATAGTATTTACTAGCGTTTTAAAAACCAGACTGCAAATCGATCGGTAAGACATCTGGGTTATGGTTCAATTGGTTTTGAACAAGTGAAAAAAAATGCAAACAATCGAAACTAGTTGAACCAAGCGTGGTTCAGCTGGTTCAACCCTGTTCAACTAGACCACAATGGAATCAGGATCAAACCTACCGATAAACTGGCTGATTCTCGGTTCAACTGTTTCGGTTTGGTTTTTAAAATATTGGTTTTTAAAATACAAAGGAGATGAGATCTACCTAGTAACCAAAATAAAAAAACTAAAACCAACAAACAAAATTGAATTAAAGTAAATCAGTTATAACAACTATAATCTAAGTTGAAGTTGAATTATGCAGGGTGGGTGCTCAATTTGTTTGCAGCTATATCACACTTCCTCTCTATGCACTCGTCACACAGGTACATTTCATTTTAAGGCCACGTTAACAAGTGCCCTTATGATACTTTTTAAGCATGCAAAATATAGAAAATTTGCATTGAAAAATGAAATGAATTGATGAAGGTGAATATTAATATTGTTGTGATGATTTAAAAATATCAGATGGGATCAACAATGAAGCGGTCAATATTTGACGAGCAAACATCAAAGGCATTGAAAAACTGGCGTAATAAAGCAATGCATAAGAAACCATCAAAAGGACGCTCGAAGGAAACTCAAACATTAGGAGAAGAAGCTGGGTCACCAGTGCATTCGCCATTACATGATGATGGCTCCGAAACCGAATTGCAGGAGCATAACACAGCCACTATAGTGACCAGTGTGGATCGTAATGACCACTATGATAACCATGACCTCCTAGGTGGACCGTAATTCATACTATATAAATAGTACTTGCGTTTGAGTGATTATTTTTCATGGATGTGCCTTTTGTTGCTTGCAAAAACAACTCTCTAATTATCTGAAGCTACTCTAGTGATCGTAGAATGAATCAAAGTAGCAGTAATGCAGGCCATGTCAATTGTTTGCATTTCATTAAATTGAAAATTGAATGAACGTGTGCAACTGTAAATAATTACCCGTTGATACAGCTTGGGTTCAACGGAGTTTGTTTACTAGAAATTAGCGTACTAGCCTAAGTTAATGCATTCATAATTTTGTAGAACCACATTTCATATTAGTTATATTTATGCTTGTAATTGATCAAGACAAATATTATTTTTTTGGGTACAAAAACAAATATTTATTTATGCTTTGTAATGTAGTTTTGTTAGCTAATTCATGAATTAATGGTTAAATATATAGCATCAAAGTCATGTTCACTCACTTAAATATATAAAGCCACCGCAATCAAGGTCTTTGGCTCTTAGAAAGTATTTCAAGTTTTACTGTACTAATCTCAACTCAAGTATTTAGGTTATAGTTAAACACTCAGGTCAAATTAAAAGTTTATAGTTAAACAGTCTTCGCTCCTCCTCAAGTAGGGGTATTTACGGCTCCGAGTGATCCGTTCAATCCGGTCATTCAATCCAAACCAAGCTGCATTTTATCCAATCTGTTCAAGTTTAGGTTCAACTTGAATCAACCTATTTAAACTTGTTGTAGTTTGGTTCGGGCAACAAATTTATGATTTTAAAACCGTGAACTTGCAAACCTAATAATTTTCTTTTACACTTTTTTAGTTTTTATAATAAAGTTTAAGAATTTTATATGTAAATCTTGATGTGTTCAAGTAAATTTAAGTATTAGCATTTTAAATACCAAAATTTAATTTAAATGTTATAATTTTCATGAAATATAATGTCTTTATAAATATATTTTTTTGAATTTATAAAATAAAAGTATGTTTAATTACCGGTTGGTCCAACCCGACACAACTCATTCATTGTTAGGTTGGTTCCGTTCTAGGCTGACATAATAAAACTGATCTTTTATTCAATCCAAACCAACTAGATTTGAACGGGTCTAAAAAATAACCGAACTCAATCTGTAAAATTCCTTGTGTGAAGATTGAATATATACTAGCATTTCCTACAAATCCGGTGTTGCTTAATCAACAATTCACAAAGTGGATATTATACATCAATTTGAAGAGTTATACAATGAAATACCAGATAATTATAAAATTTATAAGTTGTTTTACTCCAAAAAAAAAAACACGTTTAATTTAAGGGTTAATATGTCTTTAGTCCCCTGTAATTTGGACGAGTTCCGGTTTACCCCTGTAAAAAAAAAGTTCAGATTCCAACCCTATAATATGAAGATTCTCCACAAAACACCCCTGTAATATAAATATTCTCTACAAAACACCCCTGACCCCATCCAGACGCTGACGTGGCACGCCACTGTGTAATTATTTTAATTTTTTTTAAAACTGACATGTGTGTAATGGGTTAAAAAATTAATTTTAAAAAGATAAAAAATAAAAAAAACTGAAAATTAATTTTCAAAAATTTTAAAATAAGAAAAAAAATCAATTTTTTAAAAGAACGAAAAAAAATTGGAATTTTTTTCAAAAAATAAAAAAATTAATATTTTTTTACCCAAAACATTCAAAAATTAGCTTATTTTATTTTTTTCGAATATTTTAATTTAATTTGGATTTTTTTAAAAGTTTCAAAATAGTAAGTTGTTTAGGAATTTTTTTATATAATTTATTGGGAAATACATATATATAAAGAAAACAACCCCTTTCAGCTCTTTTGGACTAACTGTTTCTTTTCAATAATGCCCTCAATTTTCAATACAAATAACACATGTAACAAATATATAAGAATAAATTTAAATATTAAAAAAATTTCCAGATTCTTTTTATCCTCAATTTTTAAATATTAAAAAATATTCTCAAATTTGTAACACATTGTAAAAAAAATCTAAATTTTTAAATAAATTTGTATCCAGATTTTTAAAAATAAAAATATTTTACAGATTTTTTTTGTTGAGAAAATTTAAAAAACTTCTTTTTCGAAAAAAAAATCTGTATTAAATTTCGAAAATAATTTGAATATTTTTTCGAAATAAAAAATTAGAAATATATATTTCAAAATTTTCGAAAATAATTTTAAAATTTTTTGAAATATATATTTTTCGTAATTTATAAATTTTCGAAAAAATATATATTTCAAAATTTTGGAATTTTTTTTTCATAATAAAAAAAATCCTGAATTTTTTTAAAATTTTTACAATTTTTTTAAATTTTTTTAAAAAAATAGGTACAAAAGCCATGTGTACCTTTAAAAAAATGAAAAACAAAATTAATTATACAGTCAGCATGCCACTCAGCTCGCCACGTCAGCAATTCTGCACAGTCACATGGGTCAAGGGCTAAAATCAAGGAATCTTATTTTACAGGGTTGGAATCTAAACTTGTTTTTAGAGGGAGTAAACCAGAACTCGTCCAAATTACAGGGGGTAAAGACATATTAATCGAAATTATATGCAAATGATGAAAAATAAAATAAAATAAAAGGGCATATGGGTAATCCTTGGGATGAGAAATAGAAGAAATGAAATGGATAGAATATATGGTAAAATAAAGTAGAGGTGTGAGGTCGCGCGTGTTTTGGCAATGACTTCTTCCCTTTATACTTGCAGTTGCAGTTCCAGTTCCAATTCGTTAACTTGGTTGTTACAGAAACGGAACATTGATCATTACGGAGGTTTCAGCTTGAGACGACGGGCATTGACGGTGGTGGCACTTTCTCAATCGAGAAGGTCCACGGCGCTTCTTATTTCATCCTTGCCTTTCACCTTCGTTTTCCTCTCTCCACCATCACCACCACCAGCGGAGGCTAGAGAAAGACGCAAGAAGAAGAACATTCCCATTGATGATTATATCACTTCCCGTAATTCCTTCCTTACTCAACATTCACATTTTCTGTTAAACTATCTTCAATATCAAATTATTTTCTATTTTCACTTTTCTTCTGCTGTATGTAACTAATGAATTACTTAGTTATCTTTGCTCTGTATTTTGTGATGTTTGATTCAGCTGATGGATTAAAATACTATGATTTTCTTGAGGGAAAAGGTTCAATAGCTGAAAAAGGATCAACTGTTCAGGTTTCTTATCCTTTGCAAATGAATAATACCATGTAACTTTTCTTCTAGATTTGTTATTTATTCTTCATTTCATCTTCTTGCTCACAGGTGCACTTTGATTGTTTATATCACGGAATTACAGCTGTTTCAAGTCGAGAATCTAAACTCCTAGCTGGAAATCGTGTTATTGCCCAGGTTCCAATAATTTGCCTATTTGGTTTTTCTGTGTGTGCATGTGTGTGTGCTTGAGGGAGATCAATCGACTAATAATGTGCCAAATAGTCTCATTTTGAGTTTCTTATGTAGGAAAATGTTAGTATATTAGTTGTTAGTTAGTATTTTCTCCTTCATTAGGGTTTGAACATCAGTCCTTCAACTCTTAGCTCAAACCAGTTGAGCTACCCGACCCCAATCTCATTTTAAGTTATATCTCCAAAGTCATATTTCTTATATACTCTAATGATCTCTTGTCTAGAAGAAAGTATATTGGTTGTTTTAAGCTTTACGTGACCGTGTTGAATGCTGATGGATGCCTGCTTTATACTCTTGAAAGCCATATGAATTCAAGGTGGGAGCTCCGCCGGGAAAGGAAAGGAAGCGTGAATTTGTAGACAACCCAAATGGTCTATTCTCTGCACAGGCAGCACCAAAACCTCCCCAAGCCATGTACACAATAGTCGAAGGAATGCGAGTTGGTGGAAAGGTGATTTAAACATCCCTCTTGATTTTTTTCTGGTGCGTCATCTAATGTTTTTATTAGCTAAAAATTCATCTGTCATTTATTTTCTTGTTCTTACTGTTCTCTTAAATGATGGTTGCAGCGAACTGTGATTGTTCCTCCTGAAAAAGGCTATGGAAAAAAGGGAATGAATGAGATTCCGGTAAAGATCTGTTCTTGTCTTCTCATGTCTATGAACATAGATGCTAATTTAACCTCCTTAAGTTCTGTTGTTCTTTGTTGATCTTGATGGCCCCATCTACCAAATCTATTGAAACATACACTTAGGACAAGTGCCTTAAGCGTTGTCATGAAAGTTGTTTTGCCACTCTGTTATGCTCACCTCTACTATTTTATTTGTACATTTCACTTTTTACTCATTGTTGATTAGATATAAGTTATGGACAATAATATGTAGAAAAATATTGTTCTCTTCAACGAAAATGACAAACCTACACCATGCGGTTGTTGAACTTTGTTTATGTTGTTACAGCCTGGAGCTACATTTGAACTAAATATTGAACTTTTGCAACTGGTATCTACATGAAGAGTTGAGCTTGAGTTGATTCTTATGAAGAGCTTGATAATTTCACTTCACAATTTGTACCCTATGAGGCTTGGGCTATGGCTATTCTTTTCCCATTGATGTTTTCCTCTTTTTGTAGTCTTTTGACTAGGGAGATTTTTTTTCCTTTCACAAAATGATCGTGTTGTTGTATATTATACATGTCTTCCTTCTTGTAACAAAAATAAAAAAAATAAAATACTTCTCTTCCTTCTCTCGTGGCTGCAATTTGATAGTGATCTCAGTATATATGTAAGTGGATCACTTTTTGTATATTATGGATTATAGAAGCTTTAACTTTAACTTTTTTTATGTATTTACCTAGTGCCCTAAAAAATCTAATGCTTGAAAAGATGATTGCATAGGGTATCTTGATGTGTAACTGGCCTCATCATGTACGTTTGCCTCATCATTCCACTGTATGGAGGCTTCATCTATAGGGATTGTCGGCATAACTTGGCCTGGGTTGGTTGGATTCAATCAAATTCTTATATAACTGCTTAGTGTATGGGGTCATCGGTTAGGTCTAGTTTCTATAAATTCTTCTATAATTTGTCTTCGAAAACAAGCTCACTTTCTTGCCAACACAGTGCATTAGTTGGGATCAGTTGACACTGATGATTACGAAATTAATCAATTCAATCGTCAAATCATGTTCTATTATTTTGATAACAATGTTTGCGAAGTGTCATTTAACTTATTTTGATAAAAAAAAAAATGTTAAGATATTTATGATGATGATGCGAAGTATCCATATATCCAACCATTCTCGAATTGTTTGACATTACTAGATTTTATAATGAGAACCTTTTATATCAAAAGTTGTGTTTTCTTTTTTCCATTAAAAATAGCTATATAAAAATGTAAGAATGTTATATCAAAATCCATATCTGACTAATTAGATAAACTCATGGAGCAGTAGGTGTCTCTCTCAAGCAGGCAGAGAAGTCCTTATAAAATCAGTCCTACAATCCATCCCTTCCTATTTAATGAGTACTTTCCTTCTACCAAACTCTTTAATCAAAGATATAGAGAAAATGCTCAATGCTTTCTGGTGGGGACACGGAAATGGTAATAGAAGAGGCATGCATTGGTTATCTTGGGAGCGACTTACGGTTTCGAAAAGTTTTGGAGGCATGGGTTTCAAAAGCCTTAAGGCTTTTAATATGGCAATGTTAGGAAAATAGGCGTGGAAGCTTCTTACACACCCTGATTCCTTGATCACTAGATTATTTAAGGCTAGATATTTTCCTTCTAGTGACTACCTTGCGTCAAGTATAGGCCACAAACCGAGCTTTGTCTGGAGGAGTCTTTGGAGCGTTAAGGCGGTTGTCGAAAATGCTTTCCAATGGAGCATAGGGTCCGGAACCAACATATCAGTTTGGAACCCATCTTGGATTCGGGGAAACCACTCTATCCCTCGACCTGCAGATATGAATTTAGCAATGGCTTCGCTTAAGGTGTCTGACTTGTTCGTCCCACACATGAAGCAATGGCATACAGAAAATATTTTCATTTTATTTCACAACAGTTCAGCTTATCAAATATGCAGAACACCATTGTATGCTTCGGTGCAGCAGAATACACCAGTGTGGAAATTGGAAAAGAATGGAATTTACTCGGTTCGCAGTGCGTACAGAAGCATAATGGAAAACAGTTTGACTGTCCAACAGCACAGAATTGACGGCAGCTGGAATCAATTATGGCGCATCAAAATTCCACCTCGAATCAAGAACTTTCTCTGGCGTGTTACTCGGGGCTGTCTTCCAACACGGCTTCGACTACATACTCGAGGTGTAGTATGTCCTTTGCAGTGTCCGTTTTCTAGCGAAGATGAAGGCAGTGCGCACGCGCTGTTCACCTGTCACAAAAGCGCGCAATGTTGGCAGCAGATGGGACTATGGAATGAAGTTTCAAATGTTGTTTCAAATGTCGGTAATATCTCCACCACCATCTTCGAAATTCTACAGCAGCTGCAATCTACTCAGCATCCAATTTTTAGCACGTTAATGTGGAGCATATGGAAAAACAGAAACAACAAAGTGTGGAATGATTCTTCAGACACATGTCAGGTTATTTGTGATAGAGCCACAACCTTGTTACTAAGTTGGAGGAACGCTCAAGAAATCAAGCAACAAGGATGTACGCGCAGCACTCCTAATCATGTCGCATCCTGGACAAAACCATCTCTGGGAAGGTACAAGTGTAATGTTGACGCTTCCTTCTCTGAAACTCTAGACATCGTGGGCATAGGTATGTTTATCAGAGATGCAGAAGGAGCCTTTGTGCTGGCTCGAACAGAATGGTTTTCACCTACCACTGATGTAGATATTGGGGAGGCTATCGGACTCCTAAAAGCTATGGAATGGGTAAGGGACCTCCATCTTTGGAACATGGATTTCGAAGTCGACTCAAAGACGGTTGTGAACAATATTTACGGGAAGCAAATTGGTGTATCAGATTTTAGCGCTATTATCACGCATTGTGTACACCTTCTTTGCACGGATCTTATAAACTCTCATGTTAAGTTCATTAGGAGACAAGCTGTCATACCCCAATTTTTGACCTAACATCCTACATTCATACACCCTCTGATCCGGAATATTCTCTGACTTTTCAAAGAAAATTCGACAAAAAGGTATTTTAAAATACCTCATTTTTGTTCCGATTCGGACTCTCTTCTCTCTTTATCTTTATTTTTTTTTATTTACTCTTATCTTTTAAAGTTCCATCTTTTATTAATTCTCTTTTATTTTTAGTTTTAATTTTTATCTTTAATTAGTCATTTTTC
>Ga0228711_1002237_pt1 | contig 29586 bp, 16 predicted proteins | sample MedpolnodulmetaG_2_FD_177996 | JGI IMG/M metagenome (GOLD analysis project Ga0228711, IMG submission 177996) | Root nodule microbial communities from Medicago polymorpha collected in Santa Monica, California, United States - brown nodules | ecosystem: Host-associated > Plants > Roots > Nodule... | reverse complement strand
TGAAAAAACAAATATTATTTCAAGCTAAACAATATTCTGCAAGAGAATAAGACTGGAAAGAGATTTTCAATAGTTTCATCAAAAATCATCCACAAGATGGTTACGACGAACTTTACTCAACCTTAGTATATATTGAGTAATTTGAAGGGTCACTAACAATTCTTGACCATGACATCAATTTCCGATTGTTGAATAATTTGAAGGGTCACTACTACATGGAAAATGCAAATTGATTGATTACCTTTTCGCAACTATGGACCATTTGTGGATGGATCAAAATGGTAAGGTGTTTAAAAACTCAAGCATAGCAATGGTAAGGATTGTGCTTTTTTATTTTTTTTTAGCAACAAATTTATTTAAGCACCATCACAAGACATGAATAATGGGCACCAAGTTACTTGGATGTTGTGAGTTTGTTCACAGATTCACCATTTACATTTTTAGCGATGTTGATCATGTATCTGAATTTGAATGAATGAAAATCGCTTTGTTTTTGTAGCGATGTTGATCATGTATCTGAATTTGAATGAATTAAAATCGCTTTGTTTTTGTAATAAAAATAAAAGTAGAACCATACACCAAAATCAGCCTGGGTTAGACACATGGACTGCCAACACATAACCAATAAAAAAACAGTAGGTAAGTACCACCGTAAAGGCTAAATCGAGAGCCAAAATCAACACAAAACCAAAAAATAAAACCAGATACCCCGTACCACAAACAAACTGAGAGGAATTATCAGCATGTTACAAACAACTTATAAAACCGGAAAAAAAGCTCTGTTGTACCTAAACCCCAGTAAACCATAACCACAAAACTCATTTGGGTGCCTACCTCCGCAAACAATCCTTAGGGTCCAGCACCATTCATAACAAAGGCAAGGCGAGGTTTTGAACTGTTGTAAACTCCAAATCAAAGACAGTACTTTAACTTCCTCGACCAATTCGTCCACCTCCCTATCAGTGTTATTAAACACATTATTGTTCCTCGCATGCCATATAATCCAATAACCATTCCGCATTTTCTTCCGTCTCGCTTCTCCCATCCAACATTCCAAATGAATAAAAAGATTTTGAGGTGTAATGAAGTTCAACCCATCCATCTCATGATCTTTTTGTTGGAATAGGATCCCATAGCAGTTTCCGAGAAAACGCAACCGCCTTAGAGGATGTCGTACTCTTCCGAAGGGAACCACAAACTCTCGCCTCCGCAACTCCCAACAAAGTTTGCAATAATATGTAAGTAGATTTCACCGTAAATAGGCCACCTTCATCCGGCTTCCAAATTCAAACATCCTCCTCTGCAGTGAGCAGCACCTCATAGAGTATACCTTTAACTTGATCGAATAGATCTACTTCCCAAACAAACGATTCCCTACTCTAATTCCACCTCCAAACAGTTCTACCATCCACCACCTCCCGTTCATCACATACCAAAATCTCTTTTTGGTTAGAAAGAGAAAAACGATGAGGGAAACGAACACAAAGATACATGCCTCCACACATGGATCCTTCCATAAACCGGAAGTCCACCTATTTCCTATTCTTCGGAAAACTTCCCAGCTAAATCAATTGACTCCACTGGATGCCTCCAACAACACGATATCCTTCCACCATTTTGATGCAAAATACAGCAAAACCCATTACAGGTCAAAATTGACCTTAACAATATTGGCCCCATACTTTGCTATCAACACATCTTTCCAAAGCAAGTTCCCGCTTTGAATTAATTTCCAACTCCATTTAGCCAAAGGCTCAAATTCACCAACCAAATATCTTTCACACCTAAACTCCCCTTATCTTTAGGGAGACATACTGTTTTCCAATTCACCCAACACACTTTTTTACACCCACCACTCCGCCCCAAAGGAAGTTCCTTTGCATCGCCACTATCTTGCTACACACTTTCTTCAGCATCTTAAACAAGAATAAGTAGAAAATAGGCACCACGTTTAAAATTGAATTTAAAAGCACAATCCTACCACCAAGGCTAACAAATTTATTTCCCCGACTATTTAGCCTTTTCACCAATTTTTCCAACAACGGGTCCCAAGTAGAAGAATTACCCGAATTAGAACCCACCGGTAACCCCAAGTATCTAAATGGTACACTACCCATGTTACTATTCAAAAAGTTGCACGCCATCTCCATAAAGTTATCACCAACATTCACTCCAATCAAACTACTCTTGAAGTTCACCTTTAGACCCAAAGCCATTTTGAAATCTCAGCAATGCCTCTATGTAACAATTGTGGCATGTGGAGGTGTTACTCGTGACTAGGGGTGGGCACGGTCCAGTTCGGGATGAAAACTGAACCGAACTGAACTATTTGCTAAATTTAAAATAACTGAACTGAACTGAACTGTTTGCATTTCGAACTGAACTGAACTGTTTCAAACCGAACTGAACTGTTCCAAACTGAACTGTTATTATTAATACCTTTGAAAAAAATATGAAAAAAACAAATGAAATTGAATTTTAGTTACCGAACTGAACTGTTTCGAATCGAACTGAACTGTTTTGAACTGAACTAAACTGTTTCAGTTCAGTTTCAGAACTGTTAGTAATGGTTCAGTTTTTTTTTGGTTCAGTTCAGCAGTTCAGTTCAGTTTTTGGTTTTTTTGCCCACCCCTACTCGTGACCATCATAAGAACCTTTTTTTTCATCAACCATCATGAAAACTTCTTGAGTAGTTTTAACAACACTCTCTTTTAAACACTCCCTCTAATACTTACTCTATTATTGGCTTCAATCATTGTATGTCTACACATTAAAAATATAATCCGTACAAAGTGACTTGTTCTCTATTCTATATAAATCAACTTATAAAGATCTTTAACGAATTGAACAAAGGAAAAATTCATGTGCCCTTTTTGGATCTAAAGAAAAAGCACAACACAAGGCCAACGAGAAACAGTGATGGACCAATACTACTTGATGTTCAAGAGAATAGCACTACAATATTAACCCTACAATTTGTAAGCTATCAATTATTGTTGCAAACAGAATAATATTGTTGGCTTGTTGTGAACCGAAATCCAAACCACCTGAAATTAATTCAATGAAGCAATTTCAAACCATGAAGCCATCAAAGCTTAATTAGGATATCACATTGAAAAATAGAATAAAATAAAATAAAATAAATTTGTGAGACAAAAAATAATATGTAAGGTGGGGTAAAAGATCTTATCAACATGGATGTTTTTGTCCCACACAATCTAAAGTCTCTTCTTTTGTTGGACCCACAAAAGATTTTGTGTCACATATCATCTCTATAAATAACATCACCAGTCACCACCATTCCCCTCCTTAAGTCCACACCTCCCCTCTATCAACTTTTTTTTCTTCCAAATAATTTAAGGAAAATTCAACAATTCAAAATATTGAGCTACGTTATCTTCTAGTAATTGGAGGAACATGAAGGGTGGTGGTAGAAAACAAGGTATAATGTCACCATGTGCTGCATGCAAGCTTCTTAGAAGGAGATGTGCTAAAGATTGTGTGTTTGCACCATATTTTCCAGCTGATGAACCTCACAAGTTTGGCAGTGTCCACAAGGTTTTTGGGGCTAGCAATGTCAACAAAATGTTACAGGTTCAAATTAAATTCATGCACCTAATATTTCCTATCTCTATCATGTCATCATCACCTTATATTCCAGTCGTTTTCATGAGAATTTTGTTTTAGAATTTTTCTTATGACCAAGTCAGCATTTGTTATTAAACAAATTAAATTTTATGCGTGCGCTTAAATATAAAACGTATATTTGATAGCTAATTTTGATAGCAATACACTTTTTTCAATACATATTATATACTCCATTTATCCTTGAATATAAGAGTATTTTACCAAAAATTACGGGTATTAAGAAAAGTTGTTTGAATCATAAATTTGTCTGAAAAAATACGTAAATATTACTAAGACAAGTGGTAGTATTAATAAGAGATATAATTAAAAAAAAGAGTTATTAGGGCATCTAAAAATTTGTAAATTGCGTTATATTTAGGGACAAACTTTTTTGTGGATGATCTTATATAGACGAAATTGACCGCCCTATGGGGCAACCATCATTGTACACCCTTATGTGGCATTTGTTTAGTGGATGAGAGAGAAATGAATTGATAAAAGGGAAGAGAAATATGAATAAAAAATGTCTTTTGGAGTGGTATATGAGTGGTATGGAAAAAAAGGGTGTCAACCCATAATTTTCCTTATGTGAAATCTACTTCTTTTATCTGATAATAAATGTTCATCTATAATATCAATAAAACATTAAAAAAATCACTGATTTATTCTTAATTAATGTATTTTATTAATTCATCTACTTATTTCACTAACTAAAACTAATAAAGTATGTCTACAAGTCTTAAACAATAAAAATGTCAAAATTACAAGGTCGGACAATGTGACTACGGTTTGAACTTCGGTTACTCCACATTTATGTGTCAATTTTTAATGATTATTGTCACTTCGTTTATTAACAAAAAAAAATAATTAATAAAATATTTTAGTAAATAAAACTTATTTTATCATCGAAATCAATATAACTAGTCAGTTTCTTAAAACTATTCACAACTCAAACGACACATTTATAATCAAGGTGTTAAAAAAGTGTATTGTTAGCGGTTAAGATAATTAAAAAGTACCCAAAAAAAAAAAGGTAGAGAAGAAAAGTTGTAAGTGTCATCTTGTTGGATAGGTTTATGACTTACGTAAATTTTTTTTTTCCAGCTTTAGTATTAATCCTGATTTTACAGGTTACTTTGTACGGGTTTGAATGAGACATAAAATAAAATCTAATATTTGTACCAAAACCAGGGTATAATTAGGTATAAGGATTACATGAGCAATTGCTATATTAATATGCATGAGTGGTATAATTAGGTGCACTAATTTCAAAAAAAATCTTTGGTACCTGAAATTTTATTGGATATAAATATTCTGTAGTCAAAATTAATTTAAGATTTAAACTTATTATAAAATAATATAATATATAAAAAAAAAATGACATTGAATATAATTGAATGATGGATACGTGCTCAACAAAATTTACAACTGGTTGAGATGTGAAACTATTTTAAGTTTGAGATGTGAAATTTCTCTCATATAATTTATGTGGAATCATTTAATTAACTTCATCATGGCATATTCATCTGTTATATATAAGCTATTATTGTATTGTATTTTTAAATTGAAAGTAAGTGTTCAAGAAAAGTTAAAAGGATATCTTTATTTTGTTTTTCGCATATTAACTTGATCTGTTATAGTGGTTAGTTACAGTTGATAATTGGCCCTACAGTTCTTATATATAATGATCACTCTTATCTTTGTTAAAGCAACTAAGGTATTGACTGAGCTAGTAATAATATAATATAATAATATATGGGATTAAATATGTTTTTGATCCGTATGAAATTGAGACCTTTTAAGTTTAGTCCTTACTTAATTTTAATAGTTTTTTAGTCCTTAAAAAAATTTCTGCACTCACTATTAGTCTCTCCTTAATTCAAATTTGTTTAATTTATGCTTGAACTCATGAGTTTTTGAACAATTTTTTGCAAACGTGTTAAGAACATTACAAAAAGTTCCCCTGCAAAAAATTGTCGCAAAATTTGATTTCTACGTCCAAATTTTGTTAATTTTATCTTTAACTTTTGCCGTTTTAAAAAATTCATATTTAATTCGTTTCATGTTAAAAAATTCTAAATTTTAGTTAGTGAACCTTTCATAGTATTCTAAACTTGTCTCAAAAAAATCGTACAAAAATTTAAGTGTTTAAGGATAATTAAACAAACTTTGTTGTAACATGGACTAATATTAGAAGTAATTTTTTTTTTGTAGGGACTAAAAAACCTATTAAAATTAAGTAAGGATTAAACTTAAAAGTTCTCAATTTTATAAAGACAAAAACATATTTAACCCTAATATATATACATATATGATTCTTTAGCGCAAAAAAAGACCAGGAATCAGTGCATATAAATTACCTTTACTACATGAAACCACACTTAGTGGGAAGAGGATAAAGTAAAAAAATTAAAAGATATAGTTAGCTGCATCATTACTGGTGGTTATATGTAACCAATTTGTTCAACAATATCTCTCTTTATGACCAACGCATGCATGGCTTTTCATCTTGGACTATATTTGAGGGATAAAATAAAGTTTTAGTATATGATATGCTCTCCTTTTCCTTTTGTCTTTAGAATCAGGGTTACATTGATAGAGACACCTTATAATATGTCCAAAAGAGATGTTGATATCACAGATAATGATATTTCATCTTGTAAATAAATTAATCGTATAATAGAAAAAATTATCTTGTAAGCATGATACAATGATGACATATATATTGGTTCTTTTTCTTTTTTAGCTAGTTAGTCCTTGAAATTACAGGAATTTCTACTTTAATTTTTTTTCTCCCCTCAGTTATCCTCCTTTCTGTTATCAAACCCTTTAGGGTTATATTTTCTATGGTATAATTTGGAGATATTTGAAACATATTTATGATTGTTGTATTTTGAATATTTAATTCAAGTTTTTTTATGATTACTATAATATATTTAGTCACTAGTCAACTCTATATAGATTTCATCCCCCCTTTTCAAAATAACCAACTTTAGCATCTATCTTATCGTCTCCTTTTGACTATGCATGGGATCTGGCCATATCCACAACTACTTACGGATTTCAAAAAGTTGTATTTTTCTTGTAAATGTTAATAGTTACTAGTTTATTTTAATTTTTTAAAAATTGATATTCGGTATGTATAAGGATCAATTGATTTGAGGAATCTAATCTCTCTGTCCATTTACGGAGACTTCATTTAAAGCCATAACAAAGCTTTGTAAGACAAGTCAACCCAAATTGGCACCGCAAGATCTCAAACCAGCACCATCATGTTAACCCGAGTGGATTTAATAGTTAGTTTATTAAAAGGAGGAGATATTTGCTAGTGACATAGAATCTGAGATCCAAATATGAAACTTCAACTTAATGCTTCTTGTGTGTCCAAACACATACTCCCTCCGTTTCAAAATACATATCTAATTTTTGCAATATGCACTATTCAATTGACTTACTTTGACCATACTTTTTAACTAATGTATAAATATAAATATTAGCATGTAAGATGTTGAATGATTTGTCTCGACAAATATTTTCAAAATATTAAATTTTTAAAATTTTTTAGTTTAGATAATTAAAGATATTAACAGTCAAAATTCTGCATTGGCATATGTGAAGTGGTTGACTTGGACATGTATGTTGAAACGGAGGGAGTATATACTATTTGACTATGCATCAGAAACTTCAAAATCTAATCTAAATGCTTCTCCAAGAGTAACCAATTTAAGTTTAGGGTTAATATATGTTTGCTTCCTTGTAATATTAATAGTTTCTGGATTACCTGTAAAAATATTTGTCTAGATTTCAATCTTGTAATTTCAAGATTCTTTGATTTTGGACATTTATGAACTTTGACCGTACAACATCGATAATATGGTAGGGGTAAACTGAAATTCCCTCAAATTACAGAACAAAAATACCTTAAAATTTAAAATTTGATGTCATAAAGATCCAAAATCAAAGAATCTTCAAAATACAGGGTTTGAATTTAAACAAATTATTTTAGAAGAGAGTAAACCAAAAACCGTGAATATTACAGGATAAACATATATTGACCTTTAAGTTTATACACCTCTACATTTTGGACACACATAATTTGGATAAGCTACATTCTAATTATTTGGTCCAATTGGCAGGAACTACCAGAACATCAACGAAGTGATGCAGTTAGTTCAATGGTATATGAAGCAAATGCAAGAGTAAGGGATCCTGTGTATGGATGTGTGGGAGCCATATCCTCTCTGCAGCATCAAGTAGATGTGCTACAAACCCAATTAGCTCAAGCACAAGCTGAGGTTGTGCATATGAAGATGCACCAATTCTCATCTGATCATCATCAACCACCATCGAATTCGTCACCAACATCAGAAAATGTGTACCAATCAAGCAGGTTCTTTTCTTCACCAAACAAAATGGGACAATCCTTGTGGTCTTACTAGCTATCTAGCTTAATTATCTTATATATCTAATAGTGTAAAAAGCCATTGCTAGGGTTGAAAAATGTCACATTTGATCTACGGTAGACCGACACTTGAAAATCACTCAAAATAAACTTTGACGACATCAATGGTATATTGCTAGGGTCTTCCACGTTCTTCCGACCGCGGGAGTGATCTACTATGAGTTTCTACTTACAAAGAGTGATCAATCTTAGAGTTTCAAATGATTTTTAAGTATCGGTCTGCGGTAAAACATATGAGATGTTTTTGCATCCTAAAAGGCGCTAGTGAATATGTTGCTAGATATTTTACTTATTTTCCAGTGATTATGACAAAATAGGCTGCTTTATTACATGTTGTAGTAGTAGCTTCATTTTCTGTTTTGAGTTCCTTAATTTTTTACAACCTTATACTACTTGAAGGACATCAGTATATTTCTCTACATTACCGAGAGATGGTGATGGTTAGTTAGTTAATTAGATATACCCTATATATGTAAATGTCCAAACTTTTTTTTTTTTTTTAACAAGCAAAAATGAGATATATATTAACAACCAAAAGTTTTACTCCCTAGCACAAGGCCTGCAAAAAGAGGCAAAACAAAATTACAAAAGATGCAACACACCGTTCAAATTCAAAGGTTTAGAAATAGAAAAAACAATTCAGCCAATCCCCAAACAGACAAGTGGATGATGCCACCATAAATGATAACCAAAAGGAAAGCACACATTTTTTTTTAATTGAAGAGTGATCTTATTGCTCCTATGAAGTAATTTTTTTGTCATAAAAAGATTGTGTTTATTTTTCTTCATGTGTATTTTTTCTTTTATAAAAACAAATATTTTTGAAAAAAAAAACTAAGAACCCAAATAGGTAAATCAGGTGATTTCCAACATATATATGACCTGGGTGCTTTCATTGCTGCTTTTCTCATCAACATGGTTTCAAGAACATCATGGTTTTAAAATAATAATGAGACATTTACTAGACCCATCCTTAGATGACTAGCAGAATATTCATCCGAAAATTACGGCACTGACGTATATGTTGTTAGACATTTACTAGACCCATCCTTGGATGTATGATATCCTTGAATAAATAACGAAAATTAAGAAAGTTTGTTGTGATATTAAACTTGTTGACAATTGATATTAGTTTACAAGAGAGGATATGGCTAATTGTGCTTGATACTCTAAACCCGTCATTAATTAGGAATAATTAGTAAAGAAATCATTAATGTATAGTGATCAGGGTTCGAACTTTGACCCATTTCATTTGTGTGTATGAGTTTCAATGTTATTTGTGTGTATGAGTTATCATCAAACCAATTTCAAACCCCTCATCCGCACCTTCTTCTATCAGCATGAAAAAATTAGTGTTAAGTTATTTAATATTCAATATATTATATAATGATGTAATTGGTGTCTTGGCTGGGGTGAATTGTTTGTATGAAGACGACAAATCAATTGTACTAAAATCCATTCGAGCACAATATGTGTCTAATAATGGAAACTACAAAGTTCAAGATGCAAATGTACAAAAGCACCAAATGAAGGGTAGAATAACGAAGACAAGTAGAAGGATTATTTTAACAACAATTCAACTCAAAATACGAACTTGGTTTAGCCTTTTGCCACCACTAAACGAGAACCATAACTTTATCTAACAAATCCACCAAAAACAATTCCTTGTGACAAAAATATAAGAATTTTTCTCTTTCCAAATAATCTAAACGCAAGTCACTCAAATCAACTGAAAACTTAAACAAACCTTTTTATGGAACAACCAAGAACCACCGAATGAAGAGTACGCTCAAAAGAATTAATCAGAAGAACACAAGAAATTCCATCCATTTTAAAATATTATGTCATATGTCACCAAACAATTCACACTGAAAGTACAAATAATTATCATTTTACTCTTTCTCACACCCAACATAACATAACAACAACGAGTCTATATTTAAAATACCATATCAAGTTAAGTTATCCTTTGTTAGAATCCAATCATTCAAGAGCATCCACATAAAGAGAGAAACATATGATATACCCCTCTAATAGGGTACCTTTCACTATGATAGTTTTCATGCTCAGTTATCAATGACATTACCCTTCAAAAAGATGATGTCCTCCTTCACACAAAAAAATGATGTCCAACAAAGAACACCAGTTTATCCCTGGCACCTCCTTCCGAGAAAAATCCTAATGACGTCGGTTCCACTCCACCCAACTTTAACATGTGCATCTCCTCAAATTGTACACAGTTATTTTGTGATAACTTAAAAAGTCTTCTAAATATAATACACAAAGGAAAAATCTACAACCATGAATCATGGAAAAAAGTGTATTTTCCCCATTACTCGCCCATATCATCAAGTTGTCATCAAACCAATTTCCAATTCTCATCTCCACCCGTATTTTAACATCATGGAAATTTTCCACCACCCATACGCATATCTACCCGCAACCTTCACATGAACTCCCTACAACCTATGCTAAGACGCTAAAATTTAAACCACACAAAACCATTGATCCATATTTAATCTCTAAAACTTTTACATAAGAAAGATAAGTTAAAATTCTACGCTCTATAAACCCCCAAATTCACCTTCCTAAGTTTTGCACTATCTCCACACTAAAAAAAAAGAGATTCAATGGAAGAAATTGTCATTATAAAATCCTTGAAGAAGGAAAGAAATTGAACAAACTATGGTGGGTATGGAAAGAGAATACAAAATATACGATACAAGAACTGGTGGCATTTAGCATGTGAAAAGCAAAGAATTTATCATCACGAGAAAGTTAATTTTAACCATTAGATCTAGTAAAGAATACGAACTTATTATAGACTCTCAATACTAAATTTTTTGTCATTATCTTCCATCACCATGTCTCTCCTTTATCCCAACCAACCCACCACCAACAACACCATCAGAACAACCGTTCCAACTCTCATTCTACCCAACTATAGTTCTAACAGTGATGCAAACAATATCAACCCATCGGATTCAAATTTTAGCAATCAATATTCTATGGACTTGAAATTTTTGCAATTCAAAGTATAATCCTTGCAGGAAACTATACAGGAACATATAATAATTGACACATGTTAGCATACAAATTCACACACTCTTGTGACTAATTTATTTTGGAACAAAAAATAGATAAAATTATATATGCGCAGTTAGGTTAGTTGCCTTAGAAAATACAAATGCAGAGATTGGATTTGTGGTCTAATAATTGAATGTAAGCTTAGCTAGCTCCAAATTTGATCACCACAAAAGTGTTGGCAATCAAAGCCATGAACAATGTTTTGGATTTGTAGGAATTCATTGCGGCAAATAAAAAAATAAGGATGAACGAGAGACAAGGGAAAGTAAATTAACTATAAAGCCATAGATAAAAGAATAAGGAGAGTTGGGACGGTGGTTTTGATGGTGTTGCTAGTGGTGGGTTGATGGGAATGAAGGAGAGAGATGGTGGTGGAAGATAATGACAAAAAAATATAGTATTGAGAGTGTACAATAAGATTGTGTTATTTACTTAATCTAATGGTTAAAATTGACTTTTCTATGGTGGGAAACTCTTTGTCTTTCTCATGCTAAGTGTTATCGAAGAAATAAGATGGATGTCATTGAATTGAACTCAAATGGGTGAACTTTATTTGTATTTTTTTATAATTAATATATAATACATTATGGTATTTATTATAGATTAATTATTTGTCAACTAATTTTGAAGATATGACAATTTTAATGTACTTTTCATGGAGATTATGTTGAGGAATTTAACTCTTTTTGTATCCTCCGGTGAATGGGGAAAGACGATTATAACAATTTTGTTGGTAAAATTAATTTTTTTCAAGGTAAGTATTTATAACTATCAACTTGATTGTTCAATATCATCTATTCATTTACTTGAATCATTTTATTTGTTTCTTTAATGATAGGAAAACTAATGTTACAAAATTCTTTTCTCACCTTAAATACGTCTTGTGTGCCATGCAAATTTTCTATTTTGTTCTCGTTTGAATTATATAATCTGAAACACATTTTTTATTTTTTTATTTATAGACTCTGAATCAAAATTGTATGTAAAACTTTTCTAAAAATTTGGAACATGTTGAAGGTATTGTTTTGGGAGCGGTAAAGAGAAAGTGGTAAGGTGTGCCATGCATATTGGATTACAATGACAAATAGGGGTGAATCAGGTCACAATCGTTTGAAAAAGTATATGGGTGATGGTATGTGTGATATATGTAAAAATCGAGTCTCAGTTAACAGTATGATAAAGTTGCAACACACTTAGATTTAAGATACAAGCGTCGTTTCATAATAGCATGATTTTAATGGAACAGATTCAAAAGAAAGGTGTTGTGGTCAACGTTAGTTGAAGACATATCAAGGAACACATTTCCTTCAATTGCGGGTGAGTCAGATCGAGTAGAGATTTTTTGTATGGATAAATCTAAATGTGGTTTCTTAATTAAGGTAACATACAAATTGTCATGTGTGTGTGCGCGCACAATTTCTAATAAGGTTAAGAATAATATGTTCATTTGTTTGCATGAAATTTACGCTCATTGAACAAGGTTGTGATTCGACGATGACGACGTTGGAAAGGAAGGTCATCCAAATATATATTCTCCCATAATGAGAATTACTTTAGATCTTTATGTAATTTTATAATTCTACATTATGTTCCGTTGTTAGAGTACTTGGGAATATATAATATGAATGTACATAAAGCACATTCAGATTATATAAACCAAACTAGGTAGTTACACAACTATTTGTATTAGGTCAACATTCACCCTCTATGTGGTTTTATTTGGTTTTTAAAATCTAAATTATATCAAAACATGTTCAAATTATAGAAATTGAAATGTCTCGGTAAAAGAATAAAATGCATGTTCATGTTTTTCCATGATCCTAACTTATAATTATACAATGCATGCATGATTTAACGTTCATATTACATTATAAAGGTACATATGAAAAAGTAGTTTCAATGGTTATTTTTACCAAAAACCTATATATGTCACCTCCGAAAAAAGGTTGATATAGAGTTGCACTAGAGAAGGGTAACACAACGTTCTACTCAGAATTATCATTTTGAATTGTCAACTAAGTGACTACCTTCTTTCTTTGAGAAAGTTGACTCTTTGCATCTAGATACACAAGTTTCAAAGTCAAAATCATCATGCCCAAGTAGAAATAGCACATATTCTAGTAATGTGTTTCATAACCCTTCTCTAGTTCAACGTCATTTCCCACACAAGGATTAAATCCCTCTATTCATCCATTAATTTATTGAAAATGTAGTGCATATCTAAGATTGTGGTCATTGTGGATTCTATGTTGTTTATAGATTGCTCGGTCAATTCGTTGAGGCTCATTCCATTATCAGTCTTAATCTTACATAAGAGCTAAACAATGATCGTCAAAGTTATCTTCAACTATATGACACAAATAATCGATTCAAATAGGCGATACGTGCTTTGACTTCTGTTGAAATTTGTCTATAATTAAGGGATATATGAATGATTATGATAGATATGGGTTTCTATTGCACAAAATATAAGTATATGGCAATTCTATTGTCTAAAACAAGGTACTTGGAAAAAAATTTCATATGCGGTGCACCATTAAAAAGTAATTGATTTATGTTCTTTGCACATATCAATGACAATCATTTTATGATGGAAATTTTTTTTGTGGAATCTCAATCTTTAGTTTGTATTTAGTGTTATTGTTGATTATGTGTAACAATCATAATTATTACATGTATGTTAGTAGGACGTATGTACAATTACTCATATGTCTCTACTATGGGATCACCATCGTCAAGATGATGTAATGGCTTATGACCCTATATAGGTCCATAAGATGATTAGTTATAATGAACATAATTATGTGTACGAAGAATGTGATAAATGGCAATGAAGATAATGGTAGTTGAAATATTAAAGAATGATGAAGATAATAAGAATGTTGTAAATGTAGTTAAAGTTGAAGATAATAAGTCCCATGAGCATAGCTCAGTTGGTAGCACAATGCATTATTATATGCAGGGGCTAGGGTTCGAACCCTGGACACCCCACTTATTCACCTTATAAGGTGAATTCCAACCACTGGGCTACCTGACCAGAAAAAATAAATAATAAGTTGAAGATAATAATGTTGAAAATGTTGATTGCTATAGCATAAACTTCGCTCAAGAGAAGTTTAAATGTATAACTAAGATTGGTTTAAGCGCATGTGTGTGTGTGTATTTGTCCATTCTACCCTTAAGTACGTCACACCATGTTCTGATATATTGTTCGCTTTCGGTGTATGTCCTTCACGGTTTTGTCCTTTTTAAAAGTCCCACATCGGAAATCATGGCCAAAGTTAGTTTATCTTAATTCCATTAATATACACCCTTTAGAAGCACTTTTGGACAGGTTTCAACAAACTAAATCATAATCACAATACAGCATTTTTATTCGTTATTTTTTAAGCTCTGAATGGAAATTCTTACTTTTGAAAGCAACATATGTATTATATCTATTCATTTTAATGAGTTCAACACCATTGTAATCACACAAACACACATCTATACCGCACACTCAAATTACATATTTCCAAATCACACTTTTTGTTTTTTGAAATTCAGATACATTCTTTGTAGATGACAACCACAGAGATGCATGCAGAAACAAAAGAATAATAAACAATAATTTTTTGAAAATAAACAGATTTCAAGCAACCAAAAGAATTTATAAAAATAATATTAATAAAAATATGAAAAGAAACTAAAAGAACCCCTGAGTTTTAGAACATAATCAAATAGGAAATCAACACCCACAAAATGAGGAAAATATGTAGAAACCCCTTAGTTTAGAACATAAACAGATTCAAAACCCATAAAATGACGAAAATTAGAGCCAATTGTGAAGTTGTGTGAGAGAGAAGAAAACGCTAGCAACAAGAAGAGGAACATGATTCAGATTGAAAACTATTATGAAAAGATAACATCATGGAATGATTAAACTCGTTTTGATTCAGATTAGCTATTACTATCCACAAGTTAGTTCCTTTTTCTTGCAGCTTCAAGCGTTTTCTTCACTCAATCATCGTTCGTTGCCGCTCTCTCGCTACCCTTCAGTAGAGAAGAAAATGGAGAAGAAAAGTCATACCTGAGGAGAGAGGAAATTGAAGTGCAGCTGGTGAGAAGTAGTTGAAGGGTGTTGTGGGTATTTATAGGTGTTAATTTCCATTGTCGATGAAGAGACAGTCGGAGAGAGATGGTGAGTCTGCTCTGCGCCATAATGATGTTGCAATTCCAGATGAAAGATGATGGATGTGTTTGTTGAAGAGACGAGAGAGAGTGTAGCAGTTAGGGGAATGAATGTTTGTTGAAAATTAGTCTTGTGTACAGCAATGGCCAGTTTACTTGACCACTATTGATTAGTATTTCAAATCAAATGAATAGTTTTAAGGGTTAATTAAGTAAATGTCTTTGTAAATATTCAGAATTTTGTTTTTAGTTCCTATAAAATAAAATCACACCTTTTAGTCTCTATAAAATTTGTTATTTTAATTAAGGATCCCCGAAGGATCTCTCAAATAAAGAAGTTTCTTGATCATTGTTTATGAAGATTTGGAAATTCAAATACATTCTCTATAGATGACATGTTTATTAGTATGTTGGGGTTTTAAGATATGCCAATTGCTTGCCTTCAACTTTAACAAAAGTAATGTGCTATTATTTAATTTCCCTCAGACCTTATGGATTTTCCCACTTCAAAAGAACACGTCGACTTTGTAATTTATAAGATAATCTAGAAACATATTACACGGAGGTTTTGTCTAATATCATTTTTAGACAATTAAAGAATTGAATGTTGTGTCTCCTATTTTTTAATTTAATATCCACTTCAGGAGGTAGTCTAATATCCCAAATTTTCCATTTTTATGCTCTTATCTCCATACAATTCGGCTTTAATCAAAGATTTTATGAAACAAAATCAGCGTTGAACCGAATCATTGGGCTATAGGAAAACAAGGATTCAAATATTGAGGTAAAACAATTGAAATTTTCAGTTTTGATTTTATTCCCCCAAAACGAATTTCTTTTCTATGAGTATTTTATTAAACCCTAGGTAGAGACATGCGGCTATATACGGGTGTGTTTGGGTCGGAGTAAAATTTAGCCCAGCATTGTAAACTTTGTTTGCTTTCTTTCTTTCCACCTTTTGTTGTGAAATTTTATTAAGTGTTATTTTAAATCACATTTATGCACTTGTGTTTTCAATTGTTGGTGCTGAAAAATCTGAAATTTCTTTCAAAATGACAATGGTAACTGTTCCTGAATTTTCTGAGATTTCTCAAATTTCAAGTGTGAAAAGTGTTTTTAACATTAAGGATAATATTTTGAGTTTTAAGTTCCCTATGTTGGTTGATATCTCAAACTTTTTTTTAATTATTTCAGACATAAGATTCAATTTACACTATTTGAAAATTATGTGGATGCCTTGAACACTTTTCATAACCTCTGGCAGGGGCGGACCTAGCCTGGGCCTAGTGCGGCAAGTGCCACACTAGCCCAGGCTCGATTATTTATTTTTTATTTTTTTTTAAAAAAATATTAAAAAAATGTAACAGTGTTGCTTTTCTTTCCATTCCATCGTTCTTCTCTTTTCACGCTCCCAACACTGGAAAACACTCCCAAGACCACAATTCTCCAAATTGATCACCACTACCCACCCACCGCCGGCCATCAACAGCCCACCACCGACCGGCGACGAGTCCACCACCACTTAGGTCATCTCTATTTTAGGTAATCTCTCTTTTTTCCTTCTTTTTTATATGTATAAATGGTAGAAAATTATTCAGGTCTTGAATCTTGATTGAGATTTGAAAGGTATAATCTTGATTGTTCATGTGATTTTTTTCTGCCAAAATGCTACCAACTAATTGTAAACACATTGTTCCTTCCCTTTACATTTTATTCCCTTTTTTATGATTAATTATTTAGTTTCTATGTTTCATATCATTTTTATGTTTGGGTTTATGATTAAATTGAATGCTTAAGCAAGATGAAGAAATGGAGTAATCATGATTTTAATGTAATCTAATTAGAGTAATCTAATAATTGATTTAACACGGCTAATATTTTGTATAATTGATTCATGATTTTTACATTACTGTAATCTAACTAGTGTGTAACCCGTGCGATGCACGGAAAACACAACAGTTGATTAACAATACCAAGGCTCACCGTAAGATCTTAACAGACATTATGACAACAATAGTAATAATAAACAAAGTTTATTACTAATATACAATTACTCAAAGGTTTACAACAACGATAATAATGGGGTACAAAGTATACAAACGTGTACGTCAAGGAGTAAATAGCACGACACGAGTAAATAAATAGAAGTAGATGGAATCACACCACACAAATACGTGAACGTTTAAAATATAAACACAAAAAAAAATTACACAAATTTTGAAGAATATCATGATTTGGTATGAAAGACACCTTTTTCAAAAGATTACACAATTAAAAAGCTAACAAGACCTTGGCACTTTGAACCACGGCTAGAAACTACATTAAACACAAAAGAAGTATAAGACATGCATAGCGAAATCCACTGGTAGATACAATAGCAACCATAAGAAAGTCAGAGCAAAAGCCCTTGGTACTTTGAACTTTGGCAACCTAATACCTTACAGAAATGTATCAAACAGATTTAAACTATAATCTCTAAATCCACCGTGAAAATTAAATTACAAACTCATGGAACATATTTGACTATTTAAACGAATAAATTGTTCAAGTCGAAGTCAACACTAAGACAATATGGCAGTCACCATATATCACATTGACAACTAAGGTAATACAATATAAAAGTCACCCCATATCACATTGACAACATTAAAGATGTGTTACATTTTGAATGCTTTGACAGTTACAAAAGCTCTCTCCTTAATAATTCATAGCTACAAACATACGATCATGTAATCGTATTTTCACTTATACCAATCATGCTTGGGTTTTAAGGAATACATGCTTGGGTCTCCATCATATGTGAAATATATATTATTTGTTGTTTTCGATGTGATATCTGAAAACTCAATCGAAAGCAGATTCGTACAAACCCACAATCTATCCTAAAAGTTGGGAAAGGTGCGAAGAATCCTCATATCATCGTGATTTCCCTACATGTAAGCAAATATCTACATCCAAAAGAAAAATGGGCAATGGTGGTTGTAGGACAACCCTTGACTCTCCCAATGTCGCTGAATTTTTTTTAACAACCCAATGAATATTCGCCCTTGTATTGTTACAAATAAAATAAGTATGAGATCACTAAAAGAAGATGATTTAATTGAATGCTCAGATGATCGACCAATAGGGAAATGTTTGAGTTTCTCAACCGCCCTTATTTTGGTGCTCACAACGCACTATAGATCAAAGCAGGGCATACCTAAGTGTTCAGCCCCATGCTACGTACCTCTTTAGCCTAAAGTGAGTTGAGCACATAGCCTTTTGGTGACTTTAGTGTGTTTAGTTGCTAAATAAATGATTAAAATAAAGAGTCACACTAACATGTGCTCAAACGACACATGTTAAAGATTTTACAAATAGAAAGTATTTACTAAGAAAAAATATTTCTCAACTTTTTGAGAATAAATTAGCACAATTTATAATATATATTTTCTATTTGTGGATCTTTAACATGTGCTCTGAGGGCACATGCTAGCGTTTCCCTAAAATAAATTATTTTGATTTAAGATAATGATTGGTTAAGAGGAAGATAAAGACAAAATCATCAAACTGGAACCCAATGCAAGCTCTTGAAAGATAATACCTCTCTGGGTCCTTTAAGTTTTACAATTGTTTCAGATAGGTCCTTTAAGTTTCTAAGGTTTTAGATAGGTCCTTTAAGTTTTGAGTTTGTATCGGATAGGTCCTTTCTGTCAACCTCCGTTAAGTCAAAGTTGTTATGTCTGTTAAACCAAAGCCGATATGTCCGTCAAGTGGGTGAGGTGGTACTCTCTGACACTTGACATCAACTTTTTCCCCAACCAGATCAACTTTGGCTTAATGGACAAATAAACTTTGGCTTAACGGAGGTTGATAGAAAGGACCTATCTAAAACAAACTCGAAACTTAAAGGACCTATCTGAAACCTTAGAAACTTAAATGACTTATCCGAAACAAACTCGAAACTTAAAGGACCTATCTGAAACATTAGAAACTTAAAGGATCTATCTGAAACAAACATGAAATCTAAAGGACTCGGGGAGGTATTTGACCTAAATTATTTTCTTCTAAGCAAATTGACAAACTGCTTTCCGGTAATTTTGTATATATATCTTTATCAGTTAAAATTTTGTCCCATGTTTTTTCTATATTAATTCATGATAAATATTTCTTCTGTGTTTAGTAGTGACAAACATTTATCCAGTCTTTTTAATATTTATTTGTGACAAAATTTGTCTCGTGTTTATCTTTATATTTTCTTATTGAAAAAAAAAATTCAATATTTTTTTATTATACTTATCAGTGAAAAATAGGTGTCACTTTTTTCTCCTATTAATTATTGATAACTACTCGTACAATGTGTATTAAATTATATTTATTATTGACAAATATTCGTCATGTATTTCTTTTTTATTCATCAAGGGCAAATGTTTATCTTATGTTTTATACTTATTAGTGAGAAATAGTTTTTATATCTTTTTATATTCAAGAATCATAAATATGTGTCCCGTGATTTTTTATATATAAATTTATCAGTCATGTAAAACTATCTCAGTTTAATTTTTAAAAAATTTAAATGATAAATATATGTCCTGTGTATTTGTCACCTGTTATTTTTATATTTATCAAGTCCTATTTATTTTTTAATTTACTAACAACAAATATTTGTTTGGTGTGTTGCTCATATTTATCAATGAAAAAATATATTATTCATTTGTAGTTATCTTTGCCATATACTTGTATTGTATTTTGTTTATGTTTATCAATGACAAATAATTGTCTTGTGTTTTTTATTATGTATATAAAAGATAAATATTTTTCTTATATTTTTTATATTTATTGATGACAAATATTTATTCTATGTTTATTTTTTATATTTATCATTGATAAATATTAATCCTATGTTTTTTTAAGGAGAATATTAATCTTATATTGATTTTTCTATTTATGAGTGACAAATATTTATATTGTATATTTAATATTTATATGTTATAAAAGTTTAGCCCATCCTTCTTAATAATTTCTCAAGGACAAATATTGGTCACTTGGCAATATCAAAAGGAGATGTTTGGAGATTAATACAAATCAGAAGTCACAAGAAACCGTACGAATATGAGGAGTGCTAGGGAGCAGGGACATTATCTTTCTAACACTTTATATAACACTTCTCTTTTATTGAATGAAATCTATGTGGGTATCAGACTTTAAAAATAATTTTCACATAAGGTGGGGAGACCCATATGGATTTATCTTAATCAAAGAGTTTGTCTTAGAGAGAGAGAGTGTTAGAAAAATACAGTTCATAGCATTTCTCGTATGAACTTACTGAGTAAAAAGCAATTTTAAACAATGAACGGTGTCTGCGAGTAGAAGTCGTCAATTCAGCAAGCAAGTGCAAGCAGAAAATACTTGGGTGACTTTGAATTTTTGTAACTTTAGTGTATTTAATTGATAAATGAATGATTATAAAAAAATTATTTTGATAAGAGGGAATGATTGATTATGAGCGAGAGATACCGATAAAGTCACCAAATTCAAAGTCACCCAAGTGGAACTCAATGCAAGCTCTTCTAACCAAAGTGAACGGTTCTCGTCCTTTGGTGAATTTTATTTTTAGTATATCATAAACGAACCCTAATATTTCAGTGACATATTTGTCTCATGTGTTTGTGTGTGTTTAATATTTATCAATGACAAAAGATTGTCCCAAGTATTTTATATTTACCGATGACAAATTGTTGTCCCATGTTCAGTGGTGATAAATATTTATCTTGTCTTTTTTACATTTATATTTGACAAAATCTTGTCCATTGTAATTTCTCTTTATTTCTTAGTGCCTGTTATGGATCGGTCAGAAGACCAACCGCACGCCGACAAGTGGTCGGACTTGCACCGCCTTAAGACTCAGCGTCCAAAGGAGCACTCCAGCTTGCTTGCAAGTACCACACAGGAGTGCGCCGGCCTTCACGCAAGGATGACCCTACACGTGTCCTGCTCCGTCCCTAATCAAACGCCGCATAACCTTGAGACGGTTATGACCAGCGCACACCTATATAAGGGTGAACTTGCTTCACCCTCAAGGTACACATCACTTTTCACAACACTTCTTACACATTCTTTCTCAATTCTATTACTGACTTGAGTGTCAGAGTGCTAACATGCCTGCAGGCGCTTTTCGTCCCACCGCGAAGACTCGTCATCGTCACGCCGGAAGTCGTTACTGTTGCATCGGAACATTCTCTATCGTCGTTGCCACTCGATTGTTCTCATCGGACAGATCAGTGACAAATCTTAATTTCCATAATTTTTATTATATTTATTAGTGAAAAATATGTGTTGCTAGTTTTTTCTCATATTGGAAGGGGTGAGAAATCATTGCTTGCAAGTGCATTTGTTTGACCCGACAATAGTGGTTTCCCAACTCACAGTTTATTATATATTCCACTTAAAAATAACTCTTATAAAATAATATTATTTTAAAATGAATTTTGAACCAATAAAATTTTAAGTTTATAATATCAATTTTTTATAATTATTTATTTACTAATTTTATACTGTTATAATAAATTTAATAACTCAATTGTACCAGAAAATATTATTAAAAATCTGGGTGTAGAAATACTCCATAGAGACTATAAATTTATTAAAATTTAGTAAGAACTACACTTAAAAAACTCAATTTTAAAAGAAACAAAAACATACTATTTATTAACACTTAACATTGGATCTACTTTTTTGTGAATACTTGATGTCTGTCTGGAAACAATTGGAATTGTTTTATTTTTCTTTAAAAAAATAAATATAATTTTTTAGAGAAATATAGTATGTATTTATTAGAAGAAGAAAAAAAAAACGTGTTTTCATCTTGTCAATCTGAAGTACCAAGAAACCCTCGTCCCTCACCCTCAAACACAAACGCCAGCTGCTACCACTCCTTCAAATCACCACTGCCCTTTTCTGACCACCTTGCGTCAAATTAACAATACATCCTTCATCCTTCTCTTCTCCTCTATCATCACATCGAATCAGATTTCAAAAAGGAACTAACTTGAAAATGGCCTCCCTCTTCTTGCTTGTTTTCCGTCAATCTCTGGCGATGTTTCACCAAACTATGACCATTATTAAAAGACCCTCATCCTCCTATACCAAAAAGTTCTTACCTTTTTGCGAAAATCACATATCTAAAAAATCAAAACAACCACCTTCATGGTTAGATCTCGATCATCACAGGCCGTTTTTCGAGGAACCATCACTGTAGAAAGACTCCTCTTCATCTCCTCTACAAAATCATGATTGGAACAATTTCAACGGCGACCACCGTGCCGGAAATCATCACCACCCCGCCGGTAAATGCTATGTTGTTGTTTTGTGTCTTTCACCCTTTCTTTTCATCTTTTCTCTATTTTTGGGTTGTATACTTTTAATGTGTGTTATAACTGTTCCATTGATCACATGTCACCCTCTCCGGCCAGCAATGGTTGTCGCCATCACCACTTGTCGCTAGTTTCTTAATTTGCTCTATTTTTGATAAATAAATAAATATCCCTCAAGCTAATTTAATTTTATTAATTAAAATAAATGCAATTATATTATTAAGATTTTGTTCTAGAATAACAATTATATTTTAACTGTATTTAATCAATTCAGATTTCTAATTTTAAGTGTGTTTGTTGCATGTATCATTCTTATTTCTTATTTCAACCTTGTTCAGGATTCTTTTTTAATTTGAATTTATAAATAATTTGTTATGTTAAACTTCTATCCATAACTCCAATCTTTTAAGTTTTCTTTATGCTATGATTCTAATACTAACTGGCATTGAATGAAAGTAATGATGAAATCCTATATTTACAATCAGTATGGAGTAGTATTCAATCCTTACTATATTAATCAATGCTTGATTTAAATGTTAATTAAACTTTCCTTGATTTGAGCCCAAGGAGTAGAAGCATAGTAAAGCTATTTATGTATTGTACATGCATTTCAATACCACTCTATATCCAGCAGTGAAGAGATTTACTTATATATATCTGACCAGATGTTGAACCTTTAGATGAAAGTTAGGATGAAGGGGGTAGTTTTTTTTTACACCATCATCTTGTTAAGAAACAGACAAGGGTATTCTTCTTTCTCACGTTGACCAGATCTGAATGTTCCAGCATGATATAAGCCATTTAGCATAAATCATGGTTTGTTCACTTACTCTGCATATTCAGTTCTTCTTATACCTTATTTGCTTTGAAATGGTTTACTAATATCATTCTAATGGCATGTTGAACCTACAAATGACAGTGAGGAAAAAGAAAAAAGGATAGTGTAAAATCAACTTGTTGATGATTTTAATGAGGGGTCATCATCATCATGTTCTTGTGCATATCATCAAAGTTGTCGTTTCTTATTGAGAATTGAATTTGAATGTCGATGTTAAAGAAATTTGACATAATAAAGAAATGATTTTTTTTTGTTTCAGCTTGTTCTAACTAATAGTCACCGATTATTTATGGTTTCAACCTCTGTGATTTGCAGAATTTTTTTAAGTAGGCAGAAATGGAAGGTGAATGATTGAAAAATAAAGCTAATAATCTGCGAAAAAGATGGTGGGTATTTATAGACAATGACAAATGTCATGGAGTAGTAGTAAGAAGTTTTGTAAAAATATAGACTATAGATGTGATTATAGGTTGTAGTAACTTGAGTTTTTGGAGATGCACTGTCGATAGGTCCATATAGGTTTTATGTTGTGGGACATCCCCTATAAAAATTTTGAGGATACCATAATACTCAATTTTTATTGTTTTGGATGGTCCATTTCAAGATTTACTGTATTATAATAATACCTTTATATAGAAAGAAATTAAAAATCCGGACACAACAGTCGAAGCTCCATATTTTAATGATATATTGATCCCTTAATGTTTAAAGTGCCTCGAAAATTTAAAAAGGCCACTCCAGAGTTATGACATTTGCATGAAATAAGACAAGACACAAACTAATAAATTTAATCTAATGTTCATTAATTATTGGAACAGGACAAAAGAAACTAATTTTAAACATTTTTTAACAATGAACAGCTTCTGCGGGTAGAAACTGTCAATCGACCATTTAATGCAAGCAGCTATAAGCAATTGTAGCCATTGTTAATAGTACTCGAAAGTTATACTCAATATTGAAGATATTGATATACTGTATAATTGATATAATTGATGGTCTTGTAACATATACAAAGAGATGTTCTTAAAACAATTACTAATGATGTAATTTTAGCTCATTTTCAACAAATGGAAAATAGAATATTTTCTTTGTAATTTTGGTTGCTACAACTATTTTTAATATAACTTCTTATTATATTTACTACTATTTGATTATTTGATACAAAAATTGTCCCCCAGTGATATTCCAAGTCCAGTTCCGCCCCTGGTCTTTGGTGATACTCAGAATACTATTGTTATAATATAGTTAGCTAAAACCAAGAGCTTTCAAGGTTAGTCCTAAATGTTGGAGTGGTTTGTTATGATACATAATATAACAAAAAAAACTAGACAAATTATATTTATTTTACATTTTCATACAATGCTGAAGTTATTCATTACAAATTTATAGATAGAATACATGTTCAAAACTGTTTGAATTGTACCCATGTGATCTTCAACCCACAATGTGCTGAAGAGCTGACCATGAGGAACATGTATATTAAAACATCTATATCAAATTAGTTCTGTTAGTTTTTAGTATTACTAAATAAAAATTTAATTACTTACAATTTAACATAATTTTATGGTAGATCATTGTGTTAGAAAATCATATTACACATCACTATTGAGATACAAACCATAAATTTATTTGTAAATATCTAAATGCAAATTAGGATATAAGTTGATATGTACAATTAATATATAAACTAATTTATTATAGTATTATCATCTCCTACTTTTTTTTACAGATTTACAAATCCTTGAACATGAATTGCAAAATTTCAGGAGAAATTGCTTTATATCAAATGGGAAAACATTGAAAGATTTTAAATGTCTCCCTTATCCAATATTTGAAGAGTTATTTTCATTTGACAACAAATGCATATCAGATGAATTAAATTATGATATAGATCAACAAGGTCAATTGTATGAATCCCTTTTACAAAAATTGACCGATGAACAACATAATATATATCCCATCATTATGAAATCAGTAATGGTTCAGGATGGTCAGTTGTATTATTTGTATGGGTATGGTGGAATAGGGAAGACATTTGTGTGGTAAACTCTTTCTTCGACTATTCAATCACAATGGAAGATTGTCATTAATGTTGCTCCAAGCGGTATTGCTGCTTTATTGTTACCTAGTAGAAAAAGTGCTCATTCTACTTTTTGTATCCCATTGAAAATTAATGAAAAATCATCTTGCAATATCAAACAACATGACTTGAGAGTTAAATTGCTTAGAGAAGCTAGTTTATATATATGGGATGAGACATTGATGATGCATAGGTTATGTTTTGAACCATTGACCGCACTATGTGTGATCTAATAGGAGCTGAATGAGAGGAAAACTTGAACAAACCTTTTGGAGGAAAAGTTGTAATGTTGGGTAAAGATTTTAGAAAAATCTTACCAGTTATTAGAAAGGGGTCTAGACTTGATATCATGAAATCAACTATTAACTGTTCTACTCTTTGAAAAAGTTGCAAGGTTATAAAGCTTACAAAGAACATGAGATTAAATGGTGATGGAATAAGTCAAAGTACAAATTAGATAAAATAATTTGCAAACTGGATTTTAAAGATTGTGGATGGTCAGATGGAGAGTTTCATTTAGATATTGCATCAAAGTTGTGCATTACTCAATTTGAAAATCCTTTATAATCTTTGGTAGATTTTGTTTATCCTAACATTCTCAACAATATTGCAAATTAAAGCATGTTTGAAAAGAAAAAAAAACAGTCCTTACTCCATCTCTTGATTATGTTGATCAAAAAAGAAGAAAAACAATATTTCAGTTCTAATATTCCTTGCAAATCAAACAAGGATTTTGATATTCAAGGTGATTGGTTTAATTTCGAGTTCTTGAATGATATAAAGCGTTCTGTCATACCAAACCATCGACTAACTTTGAAGGTTGGTGTTTCGATAATGATTGTGTGAATCATTGATTAAGCAAATGGTCTATGTAATGGAATACGATTGCAAGTAAATCATCTTGGAAAGAATATTATCACTGCAATTGTCATAACAGGCAAGCGTATTGGTGAAAAGATCTTAATCCCCAGGATGGATTTGGTTTCGTCTGATTCTAGTTTTCCCTTCAAATTTTGTAGGAGACAATTTCCTATCTCATTGTGTTTTGCTATGACAATAAACAAGAGTCAAGGACAATCATTGTCTAACGTAGGATTGTATCTACCTCGACTAATTTTTACGCATGGACAATTATATGTTGTTGTATCTAGAGTAACCGCTATAAAAGGTTTGAAAATGTTGATATTGGATGAAGATGACAATCCATGCACATCAACAAAGACTGTTGTTTATCAAGAAGTTTTTTTATAACCTTTAGAAACGTCTACTGTACCAGGTATTACAATTACTCTAAATTAAACATATATGTATGTGTAACGTTTTATATTGGTTGATTTTGATTAGTTATTGTATTAATGTGTTTTATTAACCTTGGTGCAGTTACCATGAAGCTTTAATCAAATGTGCTACATCTATTACCATCCTTTTTTTTTTACAAGATAACGTGAGCTATGTAATATATATTATTGATGTTAACATTATATAGACTATATTTTCTAATGAATTCTGCAACTAAGCTCTTGATGTAATATTTAAATTTGGTTTCAATTAATTATGATGATCTAATTTCCTATTTGTTACCAATAATTATGTTTACTCTTAATTAATATAACTAATGAAAAATTTTAAAGATTATTTTATTGTATTTTTTCATGTGCGTTGCATGGGTCTCATACTACTATACAACATCCACACTCCACAAACCAACGAGGCACCTTTTAGACAAGACAAAAAAGTGAAGAGCTTACAACCAAAGCGGAAAATACCTCTTAATGTGGTGTGGTGTACTTAAGGATGGAAAGGAACATTGGCGACTTCATGTAACGCCCTATTTATTTATTTGATTATTTTGGTCGAGTTTAGAGTCTTTTATGTGGTTTTATGTTGATTCATGTTGATTTATGTTGATAAGTGCCATGTTGTGTGTATTAATATTTTATTAAGTGGCTTTATTTTATTATTTAGTAGGACGGGTTGGAAATTAAAATAATAACACTTGTAGAGGGGCTAAATTAGAATTAATGAGAATTAGGTGGTGTTAAGTAGAAAATCTGTTGAGATAAAAAGAAAAATAAGAGTCAGACACAAATTAGGTTTTACAAAAAGTCTTTGGGAGAAAGAGGAGAAGAGAACCAAGAGAAGGGAGAACTTGTAGAGTCTTGCAAATCATCAATCTAAGGTAAGGGTGGGACTAACATTCTCTAATCTTAGGTTATGTAATTCTGAAACTGAATTTAACATGTAGTTTTGTTGTTGTTCTTGTGAATTTGAGGATTAGGGTTGAAATTGGAATTGATCGTAGAACATGTAGAAATTGGTTGTTAATAAGTGTAGAAAGTCCATAGAATTGTATATTATCGATGTTCAGATTGTAGAATGATCACAGGTTGAGTTTCCTATCAAATTTGGGATTGGGTTGGATGAAAATTGGGTTTTTGGGGTGAAAAATCGCACTTCCCGACAGAAACCTGTCACAACTCGCCACGGCGAGTAGTCCACTCGCCACGGCGAACTATGTGTAACAGAGAGCAGTGTTTGCTCGCCATCCACTCGCCACGGCGAACAATTGTGTAACAGAGAGCAGTGTTTGCTCGCCTTTAGGTCGCCACTGCGAGTAAGCCCGCCCGCGAGGCGAGTTGTTCAGTAGCATTGCACCTTTTTCATGTTCTTGTGTCGTTTCCATGTGTTTCTGTTTTGGATTAGTCTTTGGTGTGTACATGAAAGTCTTAGGTAATACTGTCAGTTTTCAAAAGGCTATGTTTATCATGAATAACTTTGAGTTATGAATTTGTTATATGAATGCACACCATGATGAATTAGTACATGAATGCATATGTTGAATTAATATGATGATTATGTGATGTTGCAATTAAATGATGAATATTTTTGGAATTATAATGTGGAGTCGTTGTTGCTATTGTTGTTGTCGTTGTCGTCGATGTCGTCAAGTCGTTGAAGTTGTACGTTGATGTTGTATAAGTTGTTGAGTCCATGCATACTCATATAAGTTGGGGGCTCATGCCCTGTTGAATGTGTAATCATTCAAACCACGTTGATTTGAGAGCTTATGCTCTACACGTTGATTTTAAGAGCCATTGCTCTACACGTTGAATTGAGAGCCTATGCTCTAACACGTTGATTGGTACCACATGCATTCTGCATAGTCAAGTTGTTGTTGTGTCCTTGCATTGTCGCGTCGTCGTTGAGTTGATTTAAATGCCAAGTAGAAATAATTGAACAATATGTGAAGTATCATTATTGCTTAGTTAAAGTTGTTTATGTTGTTAATTTCACTGATGAATTATATGCTTATTATTATTGAATGTGAAATCTCACCCCTTCTGTTTGAATGTTGCCTCTACGTGGGTAACGTGCAGATAACCAGGATTAACTGCTGATGTGAGTTGACTCTCTCGTGCGTCGTCTTAGGGTCGCTCTGATACGTAGCGGGATGTGGATATTTGCTATGTTTTTCCACTATTGCGTATTATTTTTGAACTATGTTGTTGAACCTTTTGAATCAGGATTTTCATTAATGTTGTTATGTTGAGGCCGTAGTGCCAAATTTGTTGAATAATGAACTAAACTTTCCGCTGCGATGTTTTGTTAAAGTGGTTTTAATAAATAGTAACTTTACTCTATTTATGCATGAAATGTAGTGTGACATTCCGTTTTACATTGAATACTCTGATTTATATGTATTATTTACATTGTTGGGAAAACGGGGTGTTACACTTCACATGGGGGTTGAACCCATAATCTTTGGTTTAGCCTTGACTAAGAGACAACTATTTTGTAAACCTTATAATTCTAACATCGCTTAGGAGTCGAGGTCAAGGGTAGTTTACATACATCCACACTCCTCAAACCAACGAGGTGCCATTTAAAAATAACGAAACTATAAAGGGCTTACACTCAAGACGGGCAATATCTCATAACACAATGTGGCATACTTAAGGGTAAATATATA
>Ga0228711_1002235_pt1 | contig 29603 bp, 12 predicted proteins | sample MedpolnodulmetaG_2_FD_177996 | JGI IMG/M metagenome (GOLD analysis project Ga0228711, IMG submission 177996) | Root nodule microbial communities from Medicago polymorpha collected in Santa Monica, California, United States - brown nodules | ecosystem: Host-associated > Plants > Roots > Nodule... | reverse complement strand
CAAAGTGTGTGTATTTCTCAAAGTCTATTGGGCTTAATAGTTTTGAGATAGAAAATTCCAACCTTTCTTTTGCTAGTGCGCAAAGAATTGTAGAAGCCTGCTGAGGTTGATAATACAGGTGTAACGGGCTGATCTGGTGTGATCAAGATCTTATAGTGCTAGTCAGAAGTTTCTGTTAGCAAGACAACTATATTGGATAATCTCACACGAGGTGTGGGGACTGAAAGTAGCCGGATTTGGTGAACCAGGATAACTCTCCTGTGTTATTCTTCTCTCTCTATCTCTCTCTTTATTTTAAGTTACACAACACACACACGTTATCACACTTATAATAATCTCTAGAATATTCTGGTCCTAATTAATTACTATCAAATTAATCCAGAGTGCTCTGGTCCCTAATCAAACATTAATAGTGTTATCTTATTTTATATTGAACTGTCTCCAGAACATTCTGGTCCAAGATAAAACAATTGCTTAAATATTTGACTAAAGTTTAAAATCAATATATAATATTGTTTTATCATTTTATCTTATATTAATTGTTCTCCAGAACATTATGGTCCTTGTTAAGATAATGTTATATTTTAACTTAACATCATTTTTCTCATTCTGCTTATATACATTCTTCAGAACATTCTGTTCTAATCAAATAATTATTATATACTCTAATCTTGTTGGACTAACATACACCAAGAACATTCCTGAGTATAAACTTAACTTTCAGGAATAACTTTTAAAAAGGGTCACAATTCAAACTCCCCTTTCTTGTGATGTTTATTGCTACTTCAGTTTGTACATATCTATTGTTATTGTAGACTTTTTTTCTGACAAGTTGTTGTACACTTATTTAATACGTTTACAAACAGAATACCCTAATTTTCATGCAAACTCGGCTACCCTAATTTTCATGCAAACTCGGCTATATATAGCAAACCCTGAACTGTGTTTCTCTAAAAAAAAAACACTAAACCGTGGTAAATTACATAGACAACAGAAGAATTTGTTCTTTCTCATTTCATATTCGATTTGTTCTTTCTAATTTTGATTTCGATTAAAGAATTCACTGACGATTCCATTGTTGGTTATACTATCTCAATTTTGACTGATGATTCCTCTGACGATTTTGATTTACAAAAAAAAAATTAGGGTTTGGATAGCATCTCACACGGTGTTGAAAACGGATGGAAGATCAACGCTGGAAGTTACAATTGTGAGCCTTTTGTTCATTTTTGTAGAATTATATAATTATTATTATTGTTATTCCATTATGTGTTAATTCATCTTCTTTTTGCTTTCCCTCTTCTTCGGTATCTCCAAATTATCCTCTGCATAAAGATTGAATGATCTACGACAACGATGATATGAGTGTGTTCGACGTCGGCGTAGAAACATAAATTGGGGTTTCAACTACGGTGTAGAAGCAGAAATTGGATATTGATGAGAAAAGCCATCTCCAAATGTTGTTGGGGTATGTAGATGATAATGGATTATTCAAATTTACGAAGTTTACGAAGTTTGGTCTATAAATTATAATTATACAAAAATTATACTTTTCATATGATAATAATGAATTCAATATTGGTTGTAAAATATAATGATATTATGGTATAATAAAACCGCGCGATAGCGCGGGTCGAGAGTCTAGTATACATGATATAACTCGTTTAAACACCCAAAATGGATGCTCCACGATCTTGGAAAAGATGTTTGATCAATATTTAAATATCTTCAAACAATTAATATTTTTTTTGTGTGGTGGTCGGGGTTTGAACCGCAGACCTTGCATATTTTATGCATTGTCCATACCAACTGAGATAAACAATTAATGAATAGTTACACATGAATTACTCTCATCTTCTTGAGAATTTTTTGACCCTTTTTTTTCACATTTCATAAATTTGTAAGACACATATGAATACATATTTTCTATTATTTTATTCTAAAATATTTACAACAGTAACTTAAAATGAGTAACTTAAAATGGATAAATATCTAATTTCGTAAACTGTGATAATGTATAAACATATAAACTTATGCATCGATCTATTATCAAACAATGCAGTGATCTAGTTATTTTAGACTTTAATTTTTTGTGGAGATTTTTAAGAAAGAACCAGCAAAACCAAAAATGGGTGAACATGTGAACATTAAGAATACTAAAAAAAATAAAATGAATCTGTAGTTATTGGTTTCAGACCAAACCAAAAACAATTCAGATTGTAAAGATTTAAAAACAAAGAAGTCATTCAAATTGAACTCCAATCGAAACGCATTTTCTTAAAACATCAGCATGACTAAAACTTGAAAATAAAGGGGTAATCTTGTTTGTTGAAAATCCAGCTGCATATTTTGTGAGAAGATTTACTTTATGTAATGAATCCAAAAACAAATTTCCCTTTAAAGTATGCAAGATGATTTTCCACATCCGCAAACCCCTTTTAATTCTCAATTTTTAGTTATGTTGACGTTTGTAAGGTGTACGCTCCAAACTGGACTTCAATAAAGCAACAATGTGGTATGAAATCATGACAAACCTATATTGTTTTTGGTTTGGTTAAAAGTTTATAATAAATTTTCTTAAATTGTTCTTAATCATCTAGACTCTTTAAATTGCTCTTAGTCATCTAGACTCTCCAAACGTTGTTTAAGGCGTATCAATTCAACCGTAAAAGTTTTAACTTTGTGATCCCCGTGAGTTTAGCTCAGTTGGTAGAGATATTGCATATTATATGTAGGGGCCGGGGTTCGAACCCCGGACACTCCATTTCTCCACAATTAAATTGTGTGAGCTCTAGCCACTAGGCTACTTGACCAAAAAAAAAAAAGTTTAACTTTATGAGACCTCAAAAATCTCAACTAAGCTCCCTGTAAAATGGATATTAATGTCACTCTTATTATTATTGACGATTTTTATTTTGACAATTTTTTAAAAAATAGGCCAAATATTTTATTTTAAATAAGAAGACGGAAGGTTTAAGGTGAGTTCTATACTAGACTACCTTCGTAAGTAGTCAAAAGAACATAAATTCTAACAACGGTCAACAATATTATTCTTACATAAAAACACATGAGCCGTAATAAAAAAATCATGTCCTCTCCATCTTTACCAAGACATGGTTGATATCAATATAATGGGAGCTACATGTTTATTTTATGTTGTTTTAATGGAACATGAATCTCAATGGTACGTTGAAATAAAAAAGGACCACCAACCTCTATTTCCAATAGACGATACATGTCGTCTTTGGAGTTTTGAACATTTTCAGGTGTTGTGAATTGTTCCACAGTTAACCATGATCCACATAAAAATTTGCCGTTAGTTTAGATTTCTACTTGTTTTTTTAAAAGCCAAGGTTAGATTGAAATAAAAAAGAGGCATAAGAAATGCTTACAACAGTACAAAGAAATGCCTATAAAAATGAGTTTCGATTTCTACTTTCAACTTATTCAATTAGTTATTTTAAAAAATTTAGTATAAATTCAATTTTTAATTCAAAGGTGGTTGTTGCTGGAAGGTGGTTGCGTGAAGAAGAGAACCGGAGCGGTCGCTTTGTTGAGACATCTCTTCTGTTTCTCACTTTTCCACTCTTTCTCCTTCCTTAATATACCACTGTTTCTCTCTATTTTTTTTTATTTGTTGGTCTTTTTATGGTGAATGTTTTCTGGTTTAAAATGAAGTGATGAATATATGATGATGGAGAGGGGTTTTGCAAGGGTCGAAATTGGCTTACTTCCTCTATCATTTCTTTGATTTAGTGTTGATATTTATGTTCACAAGCTATGTTACCATGTTTGTTAGGAAGATGGCAAAACTTGTAATAATGAGGAGAAAATGGTACCCTTATTTTCTGTTTTTGTTGTTCGAATCATTTTGCTGATTCTAGACGCAACAAACTCGGGGATGGAAAAACAATTACAATAGATAACAATAAAACCGGGACAATCGCCAAAACCGGGAAAAAAACCATCCAAAAGTGAGGCCCCCATATACACCTAGCCAGGCCTAAGTCACACTGACTTAACATACATACCCCTGCCTCACAAGAATCCAACACACAAACTCCTAGCTGCCTGACGGTAGTGAGCCAAATTAACCAAACCTTTTCTCAACTTTTTATTTCTTCCCCCTAAACTCCAACACTCCCAATGAGCAAAAAGATTATGTGGGATTAAGAAGCAACAATCAATCCACACCATCAATTTTAGCCAAACGAAACACACTATCTCACAATAATGTAAACTTTTTTAATAATTTAAACTTTATTAGTATATATTAATTTTTTGCATGTGTAAATGTATTATTATAAACTAGAATAGAATTATGATACAATATATAGTCGAATTTCTTAAAACCTCGTGTTGATTATCAAAATAGAATTTAATCTAATTGAATTATTAGTTCGCTAGTCCATTTAAACTTATATCACATTGCTTATTTAAAGATGTTCATAAGATATAGACTTTTAAACAAGCTGGCATACCGTATCATGCTTTCAGAAGGTCAAACTTAGACTTTACAAAAATATGGCAGGTCAGGCTTAGGCCTTAGGTCTTGCAAAGCCTAACTCGGCCTAGCATATTCCCATCCCTATGGAGTAATAATTGCTTTCATTTACGATACACGTTTTTTAGCAATATAATAATGACCTCTGTTTGACCATTTCAATACTACTTTATCATATTTATTTTTAGGCTTAAATGCACTTTTCATCCTCTATGTTTCAAAAAGTTGCGATTTTGACCCCCTTAAAAGAAAAAAATGAATTTTAAGACCCCTAACTTTTGCCCCTCTTTTGAAAGTCTCATTATGACCAAGTCAACGCATATGTGGCAACTGACTTAGCTGAGTCAGATGCCACGTGTGTATTTATTTAATTAAAAATTCAAAACAAATCCACCTCATCAATATCTCAAATAAAATAATTAATAAGAGAAATAAAAAAACAGAATTAAATCCCAAAAAAACACAATTAAATAAAAAACGGTAGATTAATAAACACATAGAATCCATAGACGTAACCCAGAAATTGAAACAAACATTGCACAACACCTCTTCCTTGAATCCATAGCCGTAAACCGCACACAAACCACCTACGATCCATGTAACGCCCCAATTTTCTTATTTAATTATTTTTAGTTGAGTTTAGAGTCTTTTATATGACTTATGTGATTTATGTTGATTTATGACATGTTATGGTGTTTTAATATTTTATTAAGTGGCTTTATATTATTATTTAGTAGAATATGTTGGATATTTAGAATAAATATATTTGAGGGGCTGATTTGGATTTAGTTAGAAAATACGTGGTTTGGACGTAGTTAGAATATATGTGTGGATGTAGTCAGAAAATACGTGGATTTGGTTAGAAAATATGTTGAGGGTGTGAGATATAAAAGGTAAGAGCCACACACAAATTAGGTTTAGAAGTCTCTGAGAGAAAGAGGAGAAGAGAACCAAGAAAAGAGGAGAACCAAGAGAAGAGAGAACCTGTAGAGTCTTACAATCATCTAATCTAAGGTAAGAGTGGGACTAATATTCTCTAATCTTAAGTTGTATAATTCTGAAATTGGATTTAGCATGTAGTTTTGTTGTTATTCATGTAAAATTGAGAATTAGGGTTTAAAACCGGATTTGATGATAGAATCCGCAGAATTGGTTGTTAAGAGTGTAGAAAGTCCGTAGAATTCATAGATAAATGATGTTCAGGTTGTAGAATGATCATAGGTTGAGTTTCCTTTCAATTTTGATGATTAGAGAAATTAGGTTTTGAAAATTGAGTGTTCAAGTGAGGTTCTGGAAAAATTGTTTTGGGATAGTTGAAACTTGAAATCTTTGATTGATTATGATAGAGCTAAGTGTCAGGCACGCGTAGGCGAAAACGGCATTGAAAACGGATTAACGGTTTGAATTTTACGCGTGAAATGGTGGAAATCGCACTTTCTGAAAAACTGATTTCTGGACCTGATGCTGTCAAATCGTGCCGCGATTTTTGCAGCCGTGACACGATTTTGTAGGCAGAAAGTTCAGTATTTTCTGGACATAAAAACGCGCCACGATTCACAAAATCGTGACACGATTTTGGTGAATCAGATTCTTCGTATTTCACTATTTTACACCCTTTTCCGTTTTGAATTGGCCTTTGGTGTAAACATGAAAGTTTTAGATAATTTTGTTAGCTTTCCAATGGCTTTGGTTTGACGTGAAAATGATTTTTAGATTTTGAGTTATGATGAAAACACTCCAAGTAGGTCTTAGTGAAATTTTATGAAAAATTCAGCATAACTATTTCTAAGTCAACCCAAAACTGGTGGACTGTCTCCAAACTTCAAAGCTTATGTACTATGAGTTCAATTTAAGTGTTTAATGAGTCCAACTTTGTTTGTCATGAATAACTTTGTTAATGAATTATTATATGAATGTATATGCTGATAATTATTTTATGAATAACCTTGTCAATGAATTATTACATGAAGATATGTATATGTGTTGATGATTATTATATGAATAACTTGTTGATGGATTACTATATGAATGCATATGTTGAATTAACATGATGATTATATGATGTTGCAATTAAATGATGAATTATTACATGAATGTTTATATGTTGATAAACTATGATATGGAATGTATATGTTGAAGTGATATGATGATTTTATGACGTTGCAATTGAACGATGTATATTTATGAGATTATAATGTTGAAGTTGTACGTTGTTGTTGATGTCATTGTTGTTGTCGTTGTCGTCCTTGTCGTTGAAGTTGTATGTTGTTGTTGGTGTTGTTGTTGTTGTTGTTGTTGATGTCGTCAAGTCGTCGATGTCATACGTTGTTGTTGATTAAGTTGTTGAGTCCATGCATACTCATATAAAGTTGGGGGCTTGACGCCCTGTGAATGTTAATCATTCAAACACGTTGATTTGAGAGCCTATGCTCTTTTAGGAGTTGATGCTCCACACGTTGAATTAGGAGTTTATGCTCCACACATTGCTTTAAGAGCCATTGCTCGACACGTTGAATTGAGAGCTTATGCTCTAACACGTTGATTGATACCACATGCATATTGCATAGTCAAGTTGTTGTTGTGTCGTTGCATTGTCGTCGTTGCTGAGTTGTTGTCGTTGATTGTAAATACTAAGTAAAGATAAATGATACCTATGTGAATTATTATTGATGATAAGTATATATGAACTATTATTGTTGTTAATTATTGTTGTTTAGGTTGTTAAGTTCCGTTGATGAATTATATGCTTATTATTATTGAATGTGAAATCTCACCCCTTCTGTTTGAATGTTGCTCCTATGTTGGAAACGTGCAGATAACCAGGCTTAGCTGTTGATGTGAGTTGACTCTCTCGCGTGTCGTCTTAGGGTCGCTCTGATACGTAACGGGATGAGGATTCTTGCTTTACTTTCCATTGTTACGTAGTGTTTTATGAACTATGTTGTTGAACCTTTTCTAGATTAAGATTTTCCTTTAAGTTATTTATGTTGAGGCCGTAGTGGCAAAGATTGTTGAACAAAGTTGTTGATTTTGAAATAATTTCCCACTGCGATATAAATGAATTTTTGACAGGGTTGTTTTGATAAATAGTAACTTTACTCTATTTATGTTTTAAAAGTAGTGTGACATTTCGTTTTACGTTGAATACTCTGATCATTTGTATTATTTACATTGTTGGAAAAACGGGGTGTTACAATCCAGACCAAGTACCACCACACCCTCTTAACCGAATCGATCCATAACAGTAACAAAATTGACAACAAGTAACAACAACATAGAAACAAGATTCTAAGAACAACACATTTGAGAAATGAACAAGACAATAAAAGAGAACATAAAAATTCAGGAAACTTGAAGAAGTTTTAAATCTGTTGGAGAGGAAGAAGGCTTTGATGGGGATTTTGACATGTGAATCATCTTTCGGTTTAATACGAAGTGGATCAGGGTCAAAAGGGATTGCGGCGACATTGAAGAAACAATTCAAGAGAAAGTGCGGTGTGGATAGCAAAGCAGAAGAAGAACGCGTTCTTGGTATGTGACAGTGGTTGTTATGTAAAAGGGAAGATAGAGTTTTGATCCATCTTCCACCCATTCGCTGACAGAGAACACCCTTTCTTTCTTGTAATATTTTTCCTGCTTTTTGTAATTTCTTTTTTGTTGTTTCTCTTGTAATTTCTTCTTCGCCTTTCTCAATCCATTTTGTTATCTGTGTTGTTTTCTATGTTGTTTCCTGTGTTGGGAGAATGGTTAACTAGTGTTTGGGTTATGGTTTTCATGTTTAAAGACGTTTGTGATTGTTGGTATTGATGGAGAAAGAGGATTTTCAAGGTTGAATGTTGGATGGTGAAGAAGAAGTCGGTGAAGAGATGGGGAGGAAGAAGACAAAGACTTTTTTTGTGTTTTTTTTAGTTTAATATTGTTTAATTTTTTTAAAACATTGCATAATTTCAATAAATGATGAGGTGAATTTGTTTTGAATTTTTAATTAAATAAATACACACGTGGCATCTGACTCAACTGAGTCAGCTACCACATATGCGTTGACTTTGTCAAAATCAGACTTTCAAAAGAGGGGTAAAAGTTAGGGGTCTTATAATTCATTTTTTAAGGGGGCTAAAATCGCAATTTTTTGAAACATAGGGGTGAAAAGTGCATTTAAGCCTTATTTTTATTTTACTACTAGTATTTTACTTTGTAGTTATTTCCTTTTATATTTTTCATTGAAACGTAGCAACAAAACATCATCTCTCTCGTTGCTTCTTCACCGCCATGCTCCATCAGTATCACTCTTCTTCAAAAATTAACAACATGCTCTATCAGTCTCCCTTATTTTTCTCTTGACCACCTCCCTCCTCTTTTCTCTTCAACATCTTCCTTTACTTCTCAAATCTCTGTTTTTATTTTCTTCTTGATGTTTTTGTTGGTTGATGTTTTAATGAATGATATAGATCTGAGGTTAGGACACGGTTTTTTTCAGATTTCTATTCTGAATCTTCTCAACCCGTGTGAAACCCACCCGAAAGACTCGTAACCCGAAAGGCCCAAACCCGTACAAACCGAAGAAGAAAATATAGCTTAAATGGATCTATATACACAAACTGTGGGTTAGGTTGGGTCGAGCTTTTGGACCCGAACCCGTCCGATGTCCACCTCTAGCTGTAGCTTTGTTTGTGTGGGAAGAAATGGTAAAAGGTAGCAAACAAAAGCATCCTAAATCGTAGTAATTTAAAAGTTCTTAAATGAGTCTAATGTATACACATCACATGTTTATGATTTCTTAATGAAAATAATCTATTAATGACTCAATGACTCTCTAATAATATTAAATAAAAAGAATGTTTAAAAAGTTTCGTTAATATGTACTTTAAGTGTGCATTAGCTCAATTGACAAATGCCGAAATTGCAAGGTCGGACGTCGTGACCCGGGTTCGAATCCGGGACCTTACAGTTGTGTATGAGTTTAATTTCAGTGAATTACCACATCATCTAAGATAAAAAAAAATGTGTGCATTTAAAAAATAAATAAAAAGAAATTCAAAAGAGCAAAGGTCATTTGAATTTGAGATAATGAGACCAACTTTTATATATTTCTTTCATATTTTAACCGTGAAACTTGTTAGTGATTGAAGGGAAAGAGAGAGTCCTTATATAAGTGATGATAATTAAGTATCCATTTTTTCTTCTTCTAATAGGAGTCCTTAACATGACAAAATCCTCTTAAATAAAGGCGAAATAACAATCAGTATTACATTTAAAACAACTCCTTTACCAAGTTTTTTTTACCATACATCCTCCACGCCCAACTATAAATATGAAACCTTTGAGTCGAGTAGAGAACTCTAATGAATGACAAAACTTTTTTTTTATTATTAATAAGACATCTATTTTAAGCAATTATATAGTGGCGGACATCACTTCAATAATATAGATAATATATTATAACTATTCTCATTTTAAAATAAAAAGTATATAAGAATTTTTTAAATTTAAGCAATTAATTAATAACAAACGAATTCATTTCGAGAAAAACAATGTAAAAATCCAACTCAAACCAATATGTGTAGTTCTTTTGATCGGTTGGAGGAACTAACTCACCGTTATCTTTCCTTTTTTAGCCTATAAATCACTTTGATCTCTATATTACTGTTATGATATTATCCCTTTGTTTATGTCGGTAATCCATTACACATAGGTAGTTGAAGAAACAATTATTATTAATATTAATTTATATCTTATGAATGAAAACGATTGAAGGAATAATAATTGCGACCTTTTTCCTTTTCCCCTTTTGAGTTCGAAGTTGACAGAATCATCGATCAAAAGCCAAAAGCAGAACGAAACCTCAACGCTAAACAATTCATCAACCAATTAAGCTCAATTTCACGCATCCCCACCGTAACCAGCTATGTCATTGCGCAGACGAACCTTGCTCAAGGTCATTGTTCTCGGCGATAGCGGGTACGTGTTCCTTTTTCCCTCCTTTCTCTGCAATACCGTTTTTTCCATTCAAATCGTAATAATTCGAGTTCACCCTTTTTCCTTCATTTTCATTGCCAGGGTTGGAAAAACCTCCTTGATGAATCAGTATCCTCGTTCCTCGTAATTTCATGCTTAATCATTCATGGGTTTTCATCAATTCGCTATTTCTTTCATACCCATCTCATAAAGTTTTTATTTTTAACTCAACTGGTAATTTTTTATTTTTTGTTTTAGTTACTAATTGTTGTTAATTAATGTTTAAGTGATAATTAGTTAGTTTGGATCTACCTTAATCAACTTATGCTGTTTTTATTATCGTAACTTATGTAGAAAGTTTTGACTTTTTTTTGGGTTCAACCACCTGATTTGACTTTGTTTAAGGTTGTCTTTGAGTTCAAATTTTATAGTTATTATTTCCTTATTGGGATTTAGCCTTTTGTGGACCCTTAACTAAATTAGATATGTGCACAACAAGTTTAGTCAGCAATATAAGGCAACAATTGGTGCCGATTTTGTCACTAAAGAACTTCAAATTGACGACAGACTCGTCACTCTACAAGTGGGTTTTTTATTTCAATGCTATTTCTGTATGCTTTTGTTTTTTCTGTTCTTGGAATGTTGTGGAAATTTTGTTTATTTGAGTGGGTTTGCATGATATGGTTGGTAGATATGGGACACTGCTGGACAAGAGAGATTCCAAAGTCTTGGAGTTGCGTTTTACAGAGGGGCGGATTGCTGTGTTCTTGCGTATGATGTGAACGTCATGAGGTCGTTTGATTCACTTGACAACTGGCACGAGGAATTTCTCAAACAGGTTGGTTATTCTTGTCTTCCTTATAAACAACACTTTTGTTGCATTTTGTGGTTTAGGTGATAGTTTGCATGTTTCGTCCTGCTATTAATTTTATCTTGATATTTTATAGTTACGAGAAAAAGGTACTTTACCACGCTTAATTTGACAATTATGCAAATAGACATTACAATGAATGTAGCTGGTATTCTGGCTTACAAAAAGTCAGAATCTTGGCATCAGCAAATGAAAATAAATACATGCTTCTTTTAGGATTGTTATTATATAGTAACAGGTCTATGTTAGTATCTAATCAACCTATGAAGTTTTGGGCCATTTGAGTATGGGCAGATGTAGACCCTCAAACATCGGCATTGTTCTATCTTTTAAATTGGGGTTTATCCCTGTTTGTTTCTAAAAAAAAATACTGGTTTGTATCCTTATATTTGACTTCCATTCTTTCATCTTTTTATAACCTTGTGATAATTCTCTATCTCTTCCTGATCAGATTGTTTTCTAGTGTGTGCACTTATAATACGTACAATACATATATTGATTAGCCTTCCAACTTACCGGACTTGTCTCACTTGTATATAAAACGTACCAATATTAGACTTTGCTAGATAAGCTTTTGGATTAAGATTTATGTTCTTCTTGTGACACAGGCAAATCCTCCTGATACAAGGGCATTTCCATTTATATTGCTTGGAAACAAGATTGATATTGATGGCGGGAATAGTCGAGTGGTAAGCAGATATTACCTCACTTTTAAGCTTCCTTATTTTATATCCATACATGTCTAATTATCTTATGTGCAGGTTTCCGAGAAGAAAGCAAAGGACTGGTGTGCTTCAAAAGGGAATATTCCCTACTTTGAGACATCTGCAAAAGAGGATTACAATGTTGATGCTGCATTCCTGTGTATTGCAAAGACTGCCCTGGCCAATGAGCGTGAACAGGACATGTAAGTTTTCATGCCCATATACATTATGATATGAATTGAAGTTATGGTACTATATACATCAAGTGAGATGAAGAAATAATACTATTATTATGAATTTACTAATTATAATGTTTAGGGAAATGCTAACTTGTGCCTTAAGGGCACAAGTTAAATCAAATATAGAAATAGTTTATTGGAATGTGTGTATTACATTTAATCTTTAACTTTTTATTGAATTGAATGCACAAAATTTTAGAGAATATTTCTTCTTTTGGGTTTCTTAACAAGTTAGCACTACCCATGTTTTTATTTTAATTGTATTAACCATTGTATAAATCTTTAATTTGTTAAATATTTGTACCATCCTGTTGTAAATTCAGAGAAGAAATATGAAAATAAGTTTGTTATTATACTTTGGAAAATACCAAGGAAAACAAATATAACTTGAACAGTGCTCCTTAGGGAAGATCCCTGTTCAGCTCACAAGCTGAAAACACTCAATGAAAAACTAACTTCTTTCCTCACTCCCCATACAAAATATCCTCGTGACATGGTCTCCACTTCCTCATAACTACATCCCCATAACTGACTTTCCACCATGCTTCAGTTTTATGCATTGCAGGGCACAATGCTTCAGTTTTTTCTCCAAGTTTTTGACTTAATGTAAAATAATTATTTCTTTCATTTTTACTGTATTTTAATATTAGGCAATGCACCGAGTATTTTGGAGGTATCAATAAGAGTTGTGCATAGTAAATTTCTCTTATTCAGCTTCTTACACATGCAAGATTCTTGGTGGTACTTTCTTGTCCATATCATCTTCAAGGGCACTGAAGATTGCTACTGCCCCTAAAGTATCTGGAAATGCTTAAATTTTTTATTTGTTTTATGATCACCATCATATAGAGTCATTGTCTGCATCGTATGAAGAAACTCCTAAACATGTACCTATCTTCCAAACATTAATGCTTTGCACTAGTTTGCTAATTTTTCATGATAAAATCTCAAGACCCTGATATTCCTAAACCTGCACCCATCTTCCAAACATTAATGGCTTTTTCAAGTCATTGCTTACTACTCTTGACAAACACAAGACAACATCTTAAGTCACTGATATGTCCACTCCATAGAGACTTACAAGATCATATCGGACCTTATTTCATAAAAAGTAAGAGCTGACTCTTGTCCATTTTCTTACAATCATATTCACTATCTAACAAGAACTTGATTAGCCACACCTATATTGACAAATCATATTTCCATCTAATTTATCCTCTTTTAGAATCTTCACAAGAATCACAACTCGTTCTTCATTGTTTACAACTGGTTTTGAGTCGCTACCATTGCACATTATTTCTGCTATGTCCATCATCGTTGTTTTAATATATTGGACCCCCAAATATATAGACTTCTTCAATCATATCTCTAATTGATGTGGAATCTCAACACACCCTTTCACGTCAAAAACTGGATCACTAGAATGTGATCAAACACAGGTAGCCCAATTACAACACCCTCATGTCTAGGACTAGACATCTCTAGTGTGGACAAATTCATGTGACCATATGACAGATCTAGGATAAGTTCCAATACTATCTTAGAATTCCATCTAGGTCTTGCTCAGCCCGTAGCTCAAGATGTGAGGGTTGCCCAAGCCTTATGTTAATCAGACTACGTAGCATGCAGGAAGAGGATGGATATGAATATTGCAGTATCTATTGAAAGTCTGCGGTAATGTGGGATCTCAGCAATATGCAATAGAAGCTGTATCTTGATAATTTTTTCCGCAGTAGTAGAATCCTTCTAGAAGATAATTTGATTCAGATGATGGTCAGTCTTCTAGTTTTCATTGCCATGAAATAGGTTAAGTGTCTCAAAATTAGTAGTATCATAATCACGATCTTCATTATCCCCATGAAATAGGTTAAGTGCCTCAAAGTTAATGCGGGACTTGGGGAGGCTTGAAATATGCACTGAAAGACATTGATCTTTCAATGATATTGCTAATTTTGACGCATTTAACCCCTTTTTATCTGACTTAAACTACTATAGAGAAATCCAATCATCTTTAAAAAATCCTATCTGAAAGGTATCTGCATCTAAATAGAAAGGAATTGTAAGGAAAGCTCCTATTTACAAACATCGATGGTGAAGGAGTTCTCTAAACTGGCTGCCAACATTAAAGTACAAATCGAGGAGATTCCAAATAAGATAGGTTTAGAAGGAGATATTCACTATGACACTATTTTCACTCTTACAACTTGTATATGTATTTACTAAAATGTTCTTCCTTTTCTGGGGGGCCTCACATCAAAGTATATGCATCCTTCTAAATTTTCAGATTGAGTTGTGTGTAGATAGCTGCTTTTCTGATTTCTGAAAGCATTGTTTCAATTTGAATTGCAGATATTTTCAAGGGATTCCTGAGGCGGTTCCAGAGAGTGAGCAAAGTGGTGGTGGTGGATGTGCATGCTGATATGGAAGTACTGAATAATTGCAGGCACTCCCTTCAATGCTGTGTTTCAAATTCTTTTTGGTCATATAGTGTACTACACTGTATGCCATGATTGTGTGGGTAAATTGTGTACCTTGATGTTTTCCCTTTTTGATAGTACTATTGTTTTGGGAAGGATGAGCTTGAGAATGTTGCATTCCTAGGGAAAACATGTTCCATTGATTTACCACGAATTAGATAGGCTTGAAGTGATTTTTGTTTTCTTTGGTGTTCAAATTGAGATGTGGCATGAAATGTTTATATTCTGTTTGAAGGTTGCACTCAGCAGACATTGATTTGTGCGGTGCTTCACATAGTTGAATAGTTTTGTTTTGTTTGCAAGTAAATTATAATTTTTGAACTCTTGATGTTACAGGTAAGGTTGGACTGGTTGGTATATGATTCCAATTCATTTCCTCCATGATGAAATCATTGATGAGCATATTTTGACTTGTGTGAGTTAGCCTTCTATCATCATTAATAAAATAGGTGGAGAATGTAACATTCAATATTGAGTGATAAAAAGTCAACTTGGATCGGCTCAATTAATTCAAGATCCTCCTGCACATAAGTGATTCATTTCGTACTTTATAGAATTAGAAACATCTTTAATAATTTCCTCCGTAAAAAAGGGCAATTGACCTTTTATTTCCAAAAGGACAAAACTCAAGTCCATTTCCTTAGGTGCATATTTCATTTTTTTTAGTTATAGCAAATTTAAGAAATTGTGAATTTGAGAAATCACCGGCAGTTGTGAGTGTTTTATGTGAAGAATCTTACAAAAAACACATAAGAACATGAATTTTCCATTTGTTCACATTAAAGACCGACTTTTCGTTGTAAAAAAAAAATTGATTTTTCTTGTCACTTGACCAAAAAAACTATCATTAGTTATAGTTCAGAGAACTACTCTTTTATTGATTTTTCTAATAATGCTATAAATTGATTATATTTTTCAATTAGTATATTATTTGTTTTTTTTTCTACAAAATAGTATATTATTTGTGAAAATGACTTACATTGTGGGATAAAGTTAAATATTTTAGATATATTATCAGACTAAATGATATATAAATTATTGTAAAAAAAAAAACTAATATATACATTGCAACTTATCTCCTTTTCAAGAAGAGTAATGTTGTTTTCCCTAAAAAAATAGAAAGAAAGAAGAGTAATGTTGTTTTGACACACATTTTATATCAAATAGATAACAAGTTAAATGGTTTAAACTTTGTCAGAAAAAAAGAAAGTTAAATGGTTTAAATGTGGTTATTCATGTTGAGGATATATATGTCCATCAATCATATCATTAAAGAAATAATATTTGAACATTTATTTTGTGACAGCTTTTGAACAACTCTCTCTCTCATACTCACATTATGATTTTATTCTCTCTCTATTCTTTTTGACCAATAAAAAAAGAAAAAAGGAGGGTTGTCACAAAAGTTGTTAAAAATAGTTGTACAAATATCACTACTCTATCCATTAATAAAAAGGTGTTCCACCATACATATTCATCAATCATCAAAATTGTGTTCAAATATATACTTATTTGAACAATGTGAATAACTATATTAAAAAATGTGGTTAATTGTCTTCGGTGAATGGTTAACCAGCTGCAATGCTTTGTTATATTTAATAACTACTAATTATCAACTAAAATGTGTTAATCACATATTTAATCTGTCTTAACCACATAATTTGTTGTCGAATTTGATTTCAATTTTGTGCATAAAAGATATCAATGTGTAATAAAAATATGGGTTAATAGTGCTTTATTGTAATTTTTTTTTTTATTTACCTTCTATAATTTTTATTTTTGGAATACCCCTAATAGGTCATTCAAAAACGAAAATTTCTACAATGGTTTTTGAATGACCTACATGGGTATATAAAAAAAAGAAGATTACAAGCGGGAAAACTGGAAATAACCTATATTACACGGGGTAAAACACCATTAATCCTACAAATATCACAGTACAAGCTTAACTATCTTAACGATATCTATAAATCTATTGGGTTGTCATAAGTGAAGTTAAGCAAGTACTAATCAAAATGTAAAGGATTAAGAAAATGGTGTTTTTGTATATAAATATAAAATGTAAATGAATTCATAATTTGAAAGTGACGCAACTTTGATTTTTCTTGTAAGCGACGTGGTTCTCTGGTGTCCATGATTATCGATTAATTTCTGAAACACATTCTTCTTCATCTTCATCTTCATCTTCCCCGCCATAGCTATTGCAAAACTCTCCGTATCTCCTCCAACCATCAATGGCGACGATTTCATTGGCAAACGGTTTAAAAACTCTTTTCAGTGTTTTGGGAACTCTGATGCTTGCTATCGTTCTTTACACAGTCATAACGGACGGTTTACCCTTTCGTAAAGAACTTCTCACTCCGTAATCTCTCTTCTCTCTGTTTTCTTATCTACTATATTTTAATATCTATACAATATAACGATACTTATTTTATTTGATACAGGTGGATGGCAGCAACTTTGATTGATTTCTATATCAACGTTGCAATTATAAGTGTAAGTCTAACTAATGCAGCTTAATGGAATTAATCATGTTGTGCAATATTACATCAAACTTGTCATTTATGTAGCGTTTATTAATTCATCTGCTCTGACCAGGCCTGGGTTATTTACAAGGAAGCTAATTGGATCAGCTCGATTCTATGGATAGTTTTACTTATCGGCCTTGGAAGGTATTGTTTTCTGTCATGATATGATGATCATTAGTGTATGCGTTATTGCTTAATCAAGACATTTGTTAATATAAATCTTATCTATAATCTGAGGTATGAGAGGAATCTTTTTTTAACAAGAGGACAGGATACTCTGATTTCAATCATATTATAGAAAAGCAAAATACTCCTATTATAAAAGCTCAAATTGAAGTTTCTAGGTTGTAGCTTATCTTGTCTACGATAGTTTAAAGGAATCTCAAGTGCTGATTTATTTTTCCATTTCTTTGTGGTATTTTTATTGTTTCAGCATTGCTACATCTGCCTATATTGTTGTACAATTTTTGAAGCTGTCATCTCAAGAATCTTCACAGGACCCTATGTATTATGTTCTGTTGCGACATCCACACAAGTATGTCTATAAAAAAAACAACCATAGAGTAATTTTCTCTCTACATCTGATTCACTATAGAGTAATGTTCCATAAATATATTTGGAGAAAAGGCGCAGGATGATATTTAGATAATCCTATTTCACGGTTTACTACTTTAGTTTTCCATATGATTTTAGGTTTAATGTCTTGATTTTCACCATCAGTTCTAATGTAATTTGATGTTTTCTATATAGGAGTGGCACAGAACCAAAAACTAAGTGTTCTATTGTTGGGACTCTAAGAATCCTTTTCAGCATTTTGGGTGTTGTCATGCTTGGAACCTTGGTATACACTCTTATCACTGATGGTTCTCCTTTCCGTACAGAGCTATTGACTCCGTAAGTGCTCATATAAACATGAATGCGTGAATGGAGCATACATTTTCTTCTTGTTAAAAGGAATATTCCTCTCTCATAATAGTATTTAACTTCGGTTTTCTGGTTCAGTGGGAAAAGATACACAACATCATTACCACTCACATTCCACATTCTATGTACTGTCTACTATATGGTTGAATGAATTTATCTATTCACAAATTATATGCAAACTGCCTATTAGTAATTGGTAAACAATTGAAAGCTTATCCATAGACTGCAGTGTGGACAACATTGATTTTGAAAGTTGTGATTTACAAAGTGCTTTTCATTCTTCATTTTCCTAATGGAAATATTCACCAAGGCAACACATGTACTTTCTGTGTGTCATTCAAGTATATATTTGCAACTTTGTCATGCTCATGTGAGTAAGTTTCTGCACAGCTTCTGCTTGTGGCAGTCGCTTATATTTTTTGGGAATGTCACAAACTCCAAAATGTTTACAGGTGGATGGATGCAACACTTGTTGACTTCTACATCAATGTTGTAGCTCTAGCAGTAAGTCGACATTTTTTTTTTAATCTTAGTAGCTCTAAATGGTACAAAATATATAATTTTATTTCGTCACTATTTAAATTTATTTCATTGACTCGGAGGATTAATATTCAAGCAGTCACTTAAAATTGTTGTCTTTTGTCCAAAAATAGATGTAAGACACTTTTTTTAACATTATAAGTGTATTTTGTGCTTCCAAGTGCAATACGGGGCTATAACAGAATGATTTAATTCAAGACAATTGTAAATACTTGTGAGACTGATCTATTTGATTACTGATCAGTGACCACTAAAAGGTCTCAAGATAATAAAAAAAGTATTTGTGAATTCAAGCATACAATGAATACTGTATAAGAATGTGAAAGTTTTAACATCAGTATTCAGCACACTTGTTTTCGTTTGGATTTAAGCATTGCAACTCTTCATTCAATACCAGGTCTGGGTTGCCTACAAAGAATCTAGTTGGATTTATGCGGTCTTTTGGGTGATTCTATTGATATGTTTTGGAAGGTTAGTCCATACTATTTTATGTTTGCTTATTGGTTGATGATGAAAATTAGCCATTATTCAAAAATACTTTTATCTAGAATGTTAAATAATTTTAGTTTTATGACAGAGGTTATAACTTCCATTGAGCATTTGTTTAATATTCAAATGTTCTTTGATTAAGATGTCAAATTTTGTTCTGTCATGAGAAAATAATGTATGGTATATAGTATATTACTATATAAATGATATTGTACTCTATATTGGTGTTATTTTTTTTTTTGGATATTCTAGAAGATGCATGAAAGAAAAAAAGAAGCTGTTTTTTAGTGTGTGTGTGTGTGTGTTAGAACCGATACCTCTGCTTACACAAGTAGAACAATAGTTCATGCCAGTTAATATATACATCAGGGGATGTTATCGTATAAAATGTTAGCCCACATGGCACAGTTTTCTCTTTCAAATTCTTGAAGACGTTACTTTGAGGACTTTCCTTGACCATTGAAGGACAATTAACAATAAATAACAGGAGCATAAGGATGTTTCCTACCAATTCGACAAAAGCTCTTTTCAATAACTTTATAAATGCTGAATAGCTGGGTCAGGAATACCAGTGGCTGCTCTAACATGATCTTTTGAGTAATATCCATTTATTAAATTTGAATTTCCTTGTGCTATGTGTGTTCAGAGTTGAGGCTAAGCTGCTTTTTTCATTATAAGAAATTTGAGGCGTATAGTTCATTCCTAGACAAGTTGGCTCACAGTGATTAAATTCCCAGGCACAGCACTGAAGCTGTGGCATCCGATGGCATTTAGTCATACATGTCAAATGCACATGGTCTATGTGGTGTTAGTTATATATATCAAAATAATAAATATAAAATGAGAAATATGTTTTAAAATGAAGATTCACAAATAGATTTGGAACTTTGCATTATAGCTTTGAAGGAGATGTGTCATCTATATCCATCATTCTTGTGTTTTTATCCTTTTAATCTTTTACCCCATCATAAGGTGTATGCTTCACATGGTTCTAACAATAACGTCTTTTTATGTGTGGTTGACTGTTATTTACTTTTCCAAACTTTCAGTATTACTAGTTGCATCTACGTAGTATTGCAGCTGTTCCAGATATCTTGTCAAGATCCTGCCTATCTTATTTTAGTGCATCATAGTGACAGGCAAGTATACATAATACATAGCACTTTTTTTTCTTTCGATTTTTTTTATCATTATATTTGAGACTGAAATATGCATGAAGCAACTTAATTTTTTGGCTGGCAGAATCCTTTAACTGTTAAGTTTGTGTTCTGTCTTAATAAGAATCCTTTACAACTAAACAAGTAAATGTTGTTTCTTAATTTTATTAATTTATTTAGAAACGGCAATGATTGTTGATGGTAGGGCAGAAAACAAATATAAGGGGCTTTCTGCCGAGGCAACATAGCAATGGCTTGGCGTTAATGAGCAAAAGACGTGGTATCAGGTATGTTCATACTAATCTGTTAGTGGTATGTTCTTGCACACTATTTGACAATCACTTTGTTATTAGGTGATTTTCATGTGGGTCTCACTAAAAATTTGGAGCCACTTTGTTTGCTGAGACTAGCATGAAATTCACCAAATAAAAAATAGTACATTGTAATTTGTAATGTAAACAACGTGTTTTTAGTATTTCTGCTGCATGCATATTGAGCTTAACATCTCGCATTATTGATAATTATAGGAAGTAAAAAGGGACCAGATAATCCCTGAACAGATATTGTGACCCCAGAAGACAGAAAACTAACATACTGATGAAATTGATGCGTGGAGATCGTCTCTGTAAACACTAGTTCACAGATGGACGATGTTATTCACCCTAGACATAAATAAATGAAACACAGTTATATCCCTAGTGTAATGGTTGACTTGTACTTTATTGTGTATGCATTTTTTTTATCCTGTAAATGAATTGAATAATAATGTGTAATAGTCGGAATGAGAGATAATGTTCGATCATAGCTCAAGTATCTATTAATTTGTTACTACCACTTGCATCTTTTACTGTAGATCGGCACAGGTTCCTACATAAATATTAAGGAAATTGAAAACATATATTCATTGAAGTGAAGGAAACTACATAGAAAAATAAAGGAACAAGATTGCAACACAAGAATTTAACGTTTAAAACTCTAAAATAGGAGAAAACCACAACATCCCGAAAATAAAACTATGTGAATTTTTTTACAATACATAGAGTTCTCTTTAAATCCTACTATCCCTAGTAGACTCACACCCTCAAAAGCAAATATCTGAATTACATCACACAGTACACTATGACAAAAGTATAAGAGAAAAAATGAAAGTCATATACAACTTTTAACTAAAAAAAACATATTAGTGCCTATGAAAAAATAGTGCATGTGTGATAACACCCTAAACATGCTCATGGCCACCCAATTATAACCTACAAAGTGTCGAAGAATTTTGGCACTTTAAAAATTGTATTGAGTAGAGATCATTGTGTACAATTTAACAGCAGAAAATATTTATCAAAAAAAGTGTGCATCTGTTCTACTTTTTGAGGAATAAAAATTTGATTTTAGGCAAGTTTGGTTAGAGTTTATTTTGCCCCATAGTTAATTATAAAATTGATTTTTAGACTCAAATTTATTGTTTAACTGATGTTTACATGAATCTAAATATAAATCATTTTACTTGCAACCAATTTTAGAGAATGGATATATTCAAAATCAATTTTGTTACCACATAACCAATCATACATTAAATAGCCTTTGAGATTTCTATGGTGTCTTTACTACTTGTTGACTGAGATTACGCAGAAAATAAAGGGAAACAGTGGGTTTTAAGAAATTTACTGGGAATATATCTGTTACTGGAAATTTCTTATCACGTATTCTTAAGTGTGATAAGAAGCAAAGGAGATTTGTTTTTTCTCCATAACAGATACGTGATCAATAAGATTTTTTTTTTTTGAGAGGCAATAAGAAAGAGCTTGATGATAATGAAAATTGTTTTTTTTAGTAAAAAAAACTTGATTTGAATAAAAACACTTACCATACCAAACAAATTCCTTACGTATCCCGTTGGCAATATTATTCGGAACAAATTTTGCATGTGGGTTACATCTTCAACACCAATTCATCATTTCCTTATTTGGAAATTGGGATAAAGTAGTAAATGAGTTTCACCAAGAACGAATTGTTTGAAAGAACTGAATTCAATTTCTGGGTGGAACAATTCTTGGCTAGACTATACTAGGGGCCTTGAGGGTTACATAACAATCAATTATTATGGCCTCTGCCTAATGGTCATAAACTCATATGCATCGCATCATTTAGATTTCGCAGGTTAATAAATTTTATAAATGTCTTTTTACACAATTTTTTTATAATCATATAAATGATAATGATTAATAAAATAGTGGGACTACTCTTAATCTTGTATTTATCATTTGATTATTTCTTATGAACATTTTTCGGATACTATTCTCACCAACATTTTTAATCAAACTACTCTGGTACAATTGTCGGGTGAAAGATGCACGTTTAGATTTTACAAGTGAAAAGAATGTGTATTAAGATATTTATAGGTGAGAGTTTTGGATTATATATATACGTAGCAAAACACCTGTGAGAACATCTATATTCTTGCAATTGTTGAATCAAGAGTAGACGATTTTCTTTGATGAATTTATTCTCCTCCGGTCTCTGACAATGACGAAGGGTTTGAGACCTCTGTTTGGTGCTTATGGAGCTCTCATGCTTACTACTCTTCTTTGCGCTCTCTTAATCGATGGTCCCCCCTTTCACAAACATTTTTTTACTCCGTAATCTCTCTTTCTCTTACAACGTTAATTGAATGTCAACTACATGATCAAGACACTTGTTTTTTTAACAGAAAACAATGTAGTACTTGGTATTATTTTTCATCCGACACAGGTGGATGGTAGCAACTTTGACTGATTTTTATATCAACGTTATCATTTTAAGTGTAAGTCAACCAACTACTTAACTCTCTATAATCTTCTTCACTATTTTTGTGATTTTTGTTTCTGACATATGGTTGTTTATCACATTAGGCATGGGTTGCTCACAAGGAAGCTAATTGGATCAGCTCAATTCCATGGATAATTTCATTTATCTTCTTTGGAAGGTATTATTTTCTCTCATCAAGAAACTTCTTTCAGCAGGATGATGTATATTTCTTGCCTTTGATATTTTTCCAATTTGTATTACATTGTTCTCTTATGATTATCACTCAAATGATATTTCCAGCCAAATATCATTGTTATGATTATCTTCTTTATGATCATTTAAAGGATTCTCAAGGGCTGATTTATTTTGACAATTTCTTAGTGGTCTTTTGTGATTGTTTCAGCATTGCTACCTGTGCTTATATTGTCGTGCAAATTTCGAAGTTAACATCATCGCAGCAATCTTCGCAGGATTGTATGTATTATATTTTGTTGCGGTATGTATACAAAAATGCAACAGTAGAGTAAAGTTCTCTCTACATTTGGCATTCTTTTAAAAACGTTGTAATTTTCTAGCTCCTGGTTAATGGTGTCACTTTGATTGCCATTATGTGTTACTATAGCGTTCAAGGATTTAATTTGTTTGGAATTTGTGAAATCTATGAATTTTAAGGTGTAACCTGATTATTTAATTTCCTTCTCATAGCTTAATTTTATGATATGAATTATTGTTAATCTATGTTGTGACAACTATTCCTGCCGAATTGAGTAGTTCTATAAAAGATAATATCCATCAAGAAGTTCACGTCGATACTTAGAGAATCCGATTTCATGGCCTTGTTTTCTGCATGATTTTAATGTATTGATTTTCATCATCAATTCAAATTGATATTTTTTACTTTTTTTACCTAGGAATGACACAGAGCTAAAGCCCAAGTATTCTTTTATTGTGACTCTAAGAATACTTTTCAGCATTTTGGGTGCTGTCATGCTTGGAACCTTAGTGTACACGCTTGTCACCGATGGTTCTCCTTTCCGTATAGAACTTTTGACTTCGTAAGTGCTTCATATTTGTTATTATTATTCTTGATGTTATCCCTATTGTCGACATAAGGACGATTGAACCCTTCTAATGTATGCATCTGCTGCATGAATGGAGCATACTTTTTCTTGTTGAGAAAAGGAATATTCCTCCCGTACTAGTTCTTAACTCCGCTTTCCTTGTTCAACCGGAAAATACACATAACTTCATTATCATTCAAATTCCACGTTCTATGTTCTGTCTTCTGAATAGTTGCAGGAATTTATCTATTCTCAACATGTTGTCTATGCTTTTTTTTACATTTTTTTGGGTTAAATTTTTGTCACGCATTGTGAATCTGACGGAATGATTTTTGGCAATCCTTATGATGGACCGGCTTCATCATGTTCCTCGAACCTCCTAAGGCCTTAGCAAAACAATTGTTTAAAGAAGCTGAATAATAATATTCATGGTGTGCAGATGAATGGTGGAAATCTTCATCGTTTGTCTTTGCTTCCAAATCCACGACCGTCATCAGTATTAATTTATTATATACTTATATTTCATCAACTTTTGTGGCAATTCTACTCTTTCAAGTAACCACCTTCTTTCAAGTAACCACCTTACTTGATCTCAGTAAATCTAAATAAGATAATGTCATAAAATAAATCATGCAGTTGGTCCTGTTATATATTTATATGCAAGGTATATGCTAGTAGTCATTTGGTTGGTTATGCATAGAGTGCATTGAGGACTACATATATTTTGAAAGTAATGACCTATAAGATGTTTTTCACTCTTCATTTTCCTAAATGAAATATTCACCTTGACCAAAGCATGTACTTTTTGTCTCTCAAGCATGACAGAAAGTACATGCTCATGCTCATAGTCCATGTATTTGCAGATTTGTCATGCTCTTGCCTGCGAGTAAACTTCTGCAAGTGGTAATTGTTTATCTATTAAGTGAATACCATAAGTTCCAAAATGTTTGCAGGTGGATAACAGCAACACTGCTTGGCTTCTACATCAATTGTTTTGCTCTAATAGTATGTGTACATTTTTTCATCTTAGCAGCTCTAAACTATGCAAAATATAAACTAATCTCATTAACCCGGAGCATTAATATTCAAGAAGGCACTTAAAAATTGTTTTCTTTTGTACAAAAATAGATGTTAATACACTTGGTTGGTTATGCAAAGTTGGTCCCAGTATTTACTTGCTGGTTAAGAAACCTCTGTAACATCATAAATAAATTTCCTGCTTTCAAGTGCATTATAGGGCTCTCTCAAAAAAAAAAGTGCATTATAGGGCTGTAACTGAAAGACTAAATTCTAGAATTAGTGGCATTTCACTGTCAGTTGTCGTATAAAATGATCTATTTGATTACTGATCTGTGACCTCTAAACGACCTTGCGATAATCAAAGTCAAAATAATTGTGAACATAAGGTTATGAATATGAACAATGCTGTATAAGATATAAGAATGTGAAATTTATAATTTCAATACACCTATATTTTGTTTCGATTTAAGTATCTTAACTATTCATTCAACACCAGATCTGGGTTGCCTACAAAGAATCTAGTTGGATTTATGCGGTCTTCTGGATAGTTCTATTGATATGTTTTGGCGGGTTAGTCCACACTACTTTATTTTTGCTTACTTTTTGACAATATTTTGACTTCGTTATACTGTTGGTAAAAAAATTGTTTGGCTAACAATGACTCTATTGCCAAGATAAGTGATGAAGCTGCTGATGCATTCAATGTCATAATGTCAAATGCACCCAGTTTATAGGCTGTTAGTTATGAAAATTAAATTAATGGAGCAAAATGTGTTTTAATCATGAAGATTCACAAGAAGATTTGGAAATTATATAATTAGACAATTATAAAATGGAAAGTGAAATTAAGTAAACAACATTTAAAAACAAAATATTTTCAAGAAGTTTTTTGTGTTCAAATGCTTTTAATCTTTTACCTATCATAAGGTGCATGATTCACTAGGTTCTAACAACTCTAACATCTTATTTTTTTGTGACCGACGGTAATTAACTTTTCCAAAATTTCAGCATCACGACTTGCGTCTATGTTGTATGGCAGCTGTTCCAGATATCTTGTTACGATCCTGCTTATTTTATTTTAGTGAAACATAGTCACAGGCAAGTATCTATGTCATCTGTTTGTTTCAATTTTTGGACATTGTATTTATGACTGAAATATGCATGACACAACATTCTTTTGGGGCTGGCAGAATTGTTTAACTGTTAAGTTAGTGTTCTGTCATAATGAGACTGTTAATTTGATATTCTGGTTAAGGATTAACACATAATGGAAGGAAGGAAGGCCATCTAAGTTCCAAGTTCCAACCTATACTTGCAGTACTAGTAACCTTTATCACTCTTTTAAATGTTAATATATAAGGGGCTTTCTGTTGAGGCAACAAGGGTTCTGTGGTATGCTCTTACAAATCTCTAGGTGGTGTTCTTGCAAACTCTAACAATCTCTTTGCTACTTGCAGGGCCGGTCTAACAGATGTGTAGGCCTAAAGCGAATTTCAAGTTGCGGCTCTTTTTAACAGGATCATAGTGTGATATGAATATACATACAATGATGACAAGTAATAGTGTATAATGAAAGTAAAGTTGTCAAAAAGTATTCATAATGAAAGGAAAGATTGTTTAAAGGTTGTATATGTTTGATCCTAGAATTCTCAAATTAATTAGTTAAATAAGCTAAATTCACAAGTAACCTGTATCAACAATTGATTTGAGTAATAAAAACAATATTTTCAAATGATTAAAAAACAATGAGGCATGGTAAAAATGAAATTCATTATGTTAGAGCGAACAATTAGAGTCACAAAATTCCATGTTAAGTTTCTTCACAGGTTTAAACGGGTGAAGATCCTCTCCATTTCCTAAATAAATGGAGATTGTCAATTATTATAGTTTTGAAGTAAATATGTGATATTAATGTTTTCAATTCTTGAAATATATGCATTTATATCATATATTTACTTCAAAACTATAGTAATTGACAATCTCCATTTATTTAAGAAATAGAGAGGATCTTCACCCGATTTAAACATGCTTCAAGATGCTAAAACAATTGGTCTCGAATTTGAATATATAATGTGTTTTTCAACCACTTTTAAGATAAGGTTCACTAAGTTATACTTATTCTAAGTATGCATTAGTTACACTAGTTAGAATGATCCGGCTACCATATGGACTTGGATAAGTGTTCCTATCTTATCCAACATCAATTAACTTTTCAATTAATCATTTTAGTTCATATTAACCAAATTTATCCACTCAAACTTTTTCAATATTAGGTAGCTTGCACTCGAAGTTCAGTTGATCAAGCAAATCACAATATATAATAAAATCAGCAAATTAATTATAAATATCAAACATAAGCAGTAGCATCTTCATCACTCAAGTGAAATAGCTTGCAAGTTCATTTTACCCTAGCTAGAGAAATATTAAACAATCATATTTGATCTCATTTCATATCTGAAAAATAGATTAGTAATGGAGAACTAAAAACAAAATTAAGGAAGAGAAACAATCAACTGTTTCTCCAAGATGATACAATTTCAAGATGATGCAACAACTCGTATGTATAAGCACATTCTCTCGTTCGGGAAGGTTGGACAACTCAATTGATTTGAGTTAAGAGATAAGAAGTTGGAAGTCCTAGGTTCAAATTCTGACAAGGGATAAAAAATTAGTCTAACATAATTAAAAAAAAAAAAAGGTCTCAATTATTAAAAAAATAAATAAAAGTCCTAATAAAAAATTGAACTCAAATGATTAATGAACTTTATTAAAGAATGAATTGTTCAAGAGAGATACCATGTTTAATTAACAATTTTTAATGAGGTTATATTTACATTATGATCGAATTCTATCAATGTCTCATTCTCCTAAAAACTTGAGGGTTAACAAGAAAAGAAGCCTTTATTTTTTAATTTTAGTTTTTGTCAAGAAAATGTTATCCACGACTCTATCTCAATTATATCCACCGTTTTGTTTTGTTTTTATCCCACATAAATAAATGAACAAACATCAAATTTGATTTTGAACAATGGTACGAGACAATGTCATAATACTTCATTAGTGTTTTATTAGTTAGTAATTTTGTAGACTAAATTGATTAAAAAAAAATTAAATTGACCATTTAAATACAAATTTGATATCAAAATAACAAATAAAAAAGACGTTACGCATGTGTACGTGTATGTATGTGTTTGCATTTTCTACGCATATAAGAATTGTAGTAACAACACCTCACACGTTCATGAATCTAAATGATTGTTTGTCCATGAACAAATCAACATTTCAGGCAAACTTCCCTGTCCATGAATCTTTTTAATATTGTCCCATCTTAAACGCATCTTGTCAATACGTGGTATTTCCTTGCAAATTTCTAGTTTGTGTTTCTGACCTGTTCTAGCTTGTGTTTTTTTATTTTTTATTTTAAGGATGTTCTAGCTTGTGTTTGATAGGCCATGCTTTTATAAGCTAAAAAATATTTAGTCAAAAAGGAAATTTACCTGTAATTTCTCCTCCAAATTCTCCAACCTTAAAACTCGTGAATCCAACTTTAAAAAAGTAAAGTTAAAATATTGTATTTTCAATACAAAACTTCTATTGTTAAAATCATTATCCTGAATTAAATAAAAACATGAATCCCCTTTTAAAAAAAGTAAATTGATGTTTGATTGGGTACCGATACTTTATATACACAATTTGTTTAATATGTAAATTTAGGAAAATGTAAGATAAAAGGTTTAAAATGAAAATTTTATTGTAGAAATTGTGTATTCAACATATTGAAACATTAAAAAATAATTTTTTCTTCATAAAAATTATTAATTGTTTCTATTGTTTAATTCTTCACAAATGTTTAAAGATACTTGTCAACAAAATCTTAAATTCATTTTGTAACAAAAAAACCTTAAATTCATTTGAAAACGACTAAATACTCCCTCCGTTCCTCGTTAGATGACATATTTGACAATGTACAATTTTGACCTGACATAATTTGACTATATTTTTATACTAGTATACAAATATAAATAAGGGTTTTGCTAGAAGCCACCCATGAAGGTGTCTTTTAGCAGCCCACACCTCAAAGTGTGATTTTCATTTTTTAGTTATAACTTTTGCTATAAATAATATCATATAAGATGATGTTGGATTCGTCTCGATGAATATTTTCAAAATGTTAAATTTTTATAATTTTTTAAATAGATAATTAAAGATATTAAAGATAAAAAATATACATTGATATGTGTGTCAAGTCAACTAAATCATCTAATAAGGAAGCATAGGAGTATAAAAATATGAACCTTGGATTGGACGGGTGTGTGTGTACAAGCCAGAAGGTACAACCAAACAAGTATCATT